>Ga0209184_1000816_pt1 | contig 26861 bp, 24 predicted proteins | sample EN8Hudsemesocosm_2_FD_184627 | JGI IMG/M metagenome (GOLD analysis project Ga0209184, IMG submission 184627) | Methane-oxidizing microbial communities from mesocosms in the Hudson Canyon - EN8C Hudson Canyon (SPAdes) (version 2) | ecosystem: Environmental > Aquatic > Marine > Cold seeps | place... | reverse complement strand
ACGTGATTAAAGCTGGGTTCGTTAAGTTCAATATTGAGTAATATAGAACATATAGCCGCTAAAGAGATTGAGCCAACAGCTATGACAGAAACGATTAATTTCGGGGTTTGGATAGAAAACAGTGGTGCAAGTATTAATAAAGTCGCGCCGAAAAGAGGCAGCAGAGGAACTGCGAGTAATAGGTTAGATATGTATTGAATATCCAAGAGCTTCTCCTAGCCTTTCATACTTGAGAGTTGGTCGACATCTAGCGTTTTTGAGCGTCGATACATTTGTATAACCAGCCCTAAACCGACAGCAACTTCTGATGCAGCAAGGGTTAGTATCAATAGGTACATTATTTGACCGTCGCTATTGTTATGGATACTTGAAGCGGCGACAAATAGCACAGCTACAGCATTTAACATAATCTCAATTGATATCAGGATAAAAAGTAAATTTCGTCGAACCAATACACCAAAAATCCCAATGCAAAATAGCGCTATACTGAAAAAAAATAGAGATCCTTCGGTGATCATATGGTGTCTTCCTGATGGCGTCTACCGAGGTGAAAAGCCCCAATTAAAGCTGTTAAAAGCAATAGAGCGGCGATTTCAACTAATAATAAATATGGACCAAAAAGAGTCAGGCCAATTTCTTTTGCGCCAATTACATTTACTCCGATTGTCTTTGTGCCGATAACGCTAACTTGTGAGACTGCAGTGCTCACACCTGCTTCGCTAAGATCATACAAGGGGCTAAGAAGAAACATCGTTTCAAAAAAAAGTATCAAACTGAGAATACCTGCGCCAATTGAGCGTCCTGGGCGGAATAATTGCGACTCTTGTTTAATCGTTACGTCACCTTGGTGCAGCATCATCGTGACAAAAATAAATAAAACAATAATTGCGCCTGCATAGACAATTATTTGTAAGGCTGCCGCAAACGACGCACCTAAAAGGAAAAAAATCAGAGAGATAGCCAGCATGGTGATAACCAGGTAGAGCAATGCATGAACAGCGTTATATCGTGTAACCGTTAATAATGCGCTAAGTAATGCTACGCTAGCAGCGATGTAAAAAAGAATTTGAGTTGTTGGTATAGCCATAATAGTCATCATGGAAGCAGGCTCCTGATATCCACAGGCGGTAACTCATTAACGCCTTCACCTTTATTTTTACCTGTTATTGCCTTGCCACTGACCTGATAGAAGTTGTAGTCATGGTATTTTCCTGTGCCATTGATGAGTAAATGCTCTTTACGATAAAGCAGATTTTGTCTGTCATACTCACCCATTTCGAAATCAGGTGTGAGTTGAATTGCATGTGTAGGGCAGGCTTCTTCACAAAACCCGCACATAATGCAGCGGGCAAAATTTATATCAAAGGTTTCTGCTACCCAGCGACCATCGTCTAACTCAGCCTTTTGCAAGGCAATGCAATCAACAGGGCAAACCGTTGCACATAAATTACACGCTACACAACGCTCTACACCGTCTGGGTCTTTGGTTAGCACAATTCGACCACGGTAGCGTGGTGAAAGATAGGGTTTCTCGTCAGGATATTGAACAGTATCCGGTGCTGTGAAAGTATGCTTTAAAACTTTGGCGATTGTTTTAATTTGACTTTTCATTGATCAAGCTCCCTGTGTCGCCAGTGTAATGGCCCCGGTTATGAGTAAATTAATCAAAGATAACGGAAGCATATATTTCCAACCAAATGCCATTAATTGATCGTACCGTGGTCGAGGTGTTGCGGCTCTTAAGAGAATGAAAAACAGCACAAAGAAGCCTGTTTTTAATAAGAACCAAACGATGGGGGGAAAAAATGGCCCTTGCCAGCCACCAAAGAACAAAGTGGCAATCATGGCTGAAATTAATAACACTCCTAAATATTCACCAATGAAAAACATTCCAAATTTCATACTTGAGTATTCAGTATGAAAACCTGCTGCTATTTCATGCTCAGCTTCAGGTAAATCAAACGGAGCGCGATGACTTTCAGCAATACCTGCGATAATGAAAATAAATAAAGCGATCACCTGTGGAATACAGAACCATATGTCTGATTGAGCAGCGACAATATCTCTTAAGCTAAAACTTCCCGTCATAATTACAATCCCCATAAGGGATATGCCCATGAAAACTTCATAACTTATCATTTGTGCAGCAGCTCGAAGTGCGCCAAATAATGCATATTTACTATTAGACGAAAAACCTGCGAGCATTACGCTATAAACTGACAAAGAGCTAATCGCAAGTAGAAACAATAAACCGTTGTCAAAGTCAGCAATTTGAATGCTTGGAGAGAAAGGAATAACAGCGAAACCCAATAACATCATTACCATGACGATCATTGGTGCAATAACGAAGACAACTTTATCGGCAAAAGGAGGAATCCAATCTTCTTTGGAAAATATTTTGATCATGTCAGCAGCGACTTGAAGCAGCCCAAACGGCCCAACACGATTCGGGCCATAACGATCTTGCCATAAACCAAGAACGCGCCGTTCAACCCACGTTAGCATTGCCGCTGAAATTAGTAATATTATTAAAATAATTATTGGCAGAATAATGTCACGCATTGTTTTTCTCCAAACAGATATATATTTTGGATAACTGCTTACAGCGTTGCAGGATAGGCGCAGGAATGAGAGCAATACGATCAGGAATAGAGTCATCAATCGTTAAAGGCAGAGGCAATATTCTTTTATCTTCGGGCTTGCTGATTAAAATAACGCTTACCAATCCACCTTCTGTTACATTTATTATTTGTGCTTGTTTTGTGTTAAGCCTAATAGTTGAGGGCGGTACCTGCTTAATGATGGCTGGTGCATAACCGCTTAATTCTTCATCGGCGAAAATGTGATGGTAGGGTAAAGCCTGTAGGCATCCTTCAGGGATAGAAATAGAATCAGCGGCTGTAGTATTGACGGGGTGTACTACAATTTTTTTAGTGCATGCTTGAGTAAATAATTTAATGCCAGGATGAGCGCCGTTAATTGCTTCATTCGGACCATTTTGAAACTGATTTAAAGCTTCATTTGAATTCCAGCCGGGCGACCAAATATAAGCAGGTGGTACTGCTTTTTCTGATGACAATGATGCCGCAATATTACTGCTAACACCTTCTTGCGAATACTGGTAAGACGAGTCTTTATCTGTATCGGGTGGTATTTCTTTAATATCAATAAAAGCATTGAGCGCAGTACGTCCAGATGAACGAACTGTTTTCCGTGCAAAATTAAAGTCGCTTGATTCTGAAGAATATAACGAGGGTAATTCTAAACAATTCAGCATGCCAGCCAGATCCCCAATAAGGCTGTGAAATGGTGTCCCATTACTTAACCATTGATGTGCTGGTTGACATTGTTCTTTTGGAGGAAAACACGCGATTGCTGGTTGAAGTCTTCCTTCAAAATTCACCCATGATCCATGGTATTCCACAAAAGTTGCGGTGGGTAATACTAAATCAGCTTGCTCTGCCGTTGGCGTAAGTAGGTGGTCTAATACGATAATATTTTTAATTTTATCGAATAGTGCTTCCAGCTTATCAGCGTCATAATGTCTATATAGATCGGCCTCCATTATAATTAGTGTTGATGGTGGTGTTTGTTCGATCCGCTCTAACGCCACATCCAAATTATTTTGTGCATTGGTTAGCAATGAAAGCCCAAGGCTATTGGATTGGGGGAGGGCACAAATTAACCCTGCGTTATTATTCAATTGTTTTAAAGTTTTACTAAGTTGCAATGTTGCTTCAAATAGGCAAACTTCTTTAATATTTGTACTCGTGACGATAAATGGGTTTTTAGCAGATTTTAGGTCATGCGCAATCCTCTCGGCTTGTTTGTCTATATCATCATTAGTGTTGGTTGAAATTTCTGAGGTTGAACTTAATATCTTAGATACTTTATTGATTAGTTCAATTTGGTTTTTTGGACTTTTAAATGACGTTGTAGTTGCGACGTCGTCTAAGCGAGTGCTGTGACTACTTACAATATGTAGTGGAGATTTTAGATCTTGTGTAATATTTTTAACTTCTGCAGCACTCCAGTATTGAATGCCGATTGATGCAGCTTTTATCTTACCTGCATTTTTAGTCATTTGTCTTAATGATAAGGCAATACGTGGTGCGGTCTGCGTGACATCTTCACCAATCATTAATGCGACATCACTTGCTTCAAGATCTTTTAGTGACGAACTTGTTTGTACTTGTTGGTAATGATCGACTAACTTAGTTACTTGCATGTGTTCTGATTCTTTTATATCACTATAAAAGTTTTGTTCTTCGACTAAAGCCCTGAGAGTGAAATTATTTTCTAATGATGAACGAGAGGAGCCTATAGCGATAATGTCTGATGTTGACTGGGCTGTTAAATACTTTTTGAAAGCACTTTGTGCACTTTTTTGTGTCAGTATATCTGTAGTTTGCTTCTTAGTGTTCCGCTGCCAAGCTTGAGTCGTCCGGTCTTTATGATTAACAAACTCATACCCAAAGCGACCCCGATCACATAGGAAATGACCATTGATATTAGGGTTAAATCGATTGGTTATTCTCCTGAGCACACCTTTTCGCTCACCGGGGTAAATGTTGCAACCTACGCTGCAGTGGGTGCATATGGAAGGAGCTGATTGAAGCTCCCATTTACGTGCATAATGTTCGCTATAGGTTTTATCCGTAAATACACCTGTAGGGCAAACTTCAGCTAAGTTACCACTGAATTCACTTTCTAAAACGCCGTCTTCTGTTCGTCCAAAGTAAACATTATTTCTTGAAGCGAAAACATTTAGGTCAGTGCCACCACTATAATCTCGATAAAAACGTACACAACGATAACATGCGATACAACGGTTCATTTCATGGTTAATAAATGGCCCTAAATACTGATTATTATGAGTTCTCTTTGGGCCTTGAAACCGACGTTGGTTATGACCACTTAATAAAGTCATGTCTTGTAAATGGCATTCACCTGCTTCTTCACAAACTGGGCAGTCATGTGGGTGGTTGGTCATCGTTGCTTCAATCAATGACGCTCTAAATTTTTCAGCTTTAGGGTTGTTAAGTGATAACCGTTGACCTTCTGAAACTGGTGTCATGCAGGTCATTGTTATTCTGCCACGAGTGTCTTCTTCATTTTGATATAAAATCACTGCACATTGACGGCAGGAACCTACTGAGCCAAGAGCTGGGTGCCAGCAGAAATACGGGAGCTCAAGGCCCAAAGATTGGCAGGCCTCCAGAAGGTTTTTACCTTCTTCAACTTGATAAGTTTTGCCGTCTATATAGATTTCTGGCATCGTTTATTTCCCGATAGTAATCAAACTTAAACTAATGATAAGGGCAGCATTGATCTTTAATATGCTGTTCAAAATCATCTCTAAAAAATTTTAATCCGCTTTGTAAGGGTTCTGCTGCTCCCGGAGCTAAGGCACAAAATGTGTTTCCTGGTGCAACCATTTCAACGATATCAAGCAAGTAATCTAAATCCTCTAACTTACCTTTGCCGTTTTCTATTTGTTGTAAAATATAGGTTGCAGAGGGAAGGCCCTCTCGGCATGGTGTACACCAACCACAGGATTCTTGTGCAAAAAAGCTTACTAAATTCAGCACCATGTCGACGGGGCAGTTTTTGTCATCTAAAACGATTATGGTGCCCGTTCCCATACGACTTCCAATTGCACCGATTTCGTTATAATCCATCGGAGTATCTAAATGCTCAGGTAGTAAAAAGTCAGTTGAACCACCCCCTGGTTGGTAGCCTCGAAGCTTGTAGCCGTCGCACATGCCGCCAGCATGAACTTCGATAATCTCGCGGATAGGCGTTCCCATAGGTAGCTCCCATAATCCTGGTTTATTTACACGCCCGCTAACGCCATAAATTTTAGTTCCAGCATCTTTGTGTCGTCCTAGGGATTGGTACCATTCGGCACCATAAAGAATAATGTTCGGCAAATTGAAAAATGTTTCTACGTTATTGACGATGGTTGGCTTTCCCCACAAACCGGCTACTTGTGGGAAAGGAGGCTTAGAGCGTGGGTTTGCTCTTTTGCCTTCTAGCGAATTAATTAATGCGGTTTCTTCGCCACATATATATCGACCAGCACTGGTATGAATATGAATATCAAAACATAGGTTTGAGCCTAAAATATTTTTACCTAATAAACCTGCTTCATAGCATTCATCGAGTGATTTTTGTATTCGGTCAGCAGCAAGAGAATATTCATTCCTAAGAAAAATATAACCGACAGTGGCTGAAATAGTATGTGCTGCAATGAGTAAGCCCTCAATCAGTTGATGTGGGGCGCCTTCTAATAGCCAGCGATCTTTAAAGGCGCCGGGTTCCATTTCATCACCATTCACCACTAGATAACGGTCACTGCCTGAATCGTCGCGTGGGGGAACAAAGCTCCATTTTAACCCTGTTGGAAAACCTGCACCGCCGCGACCTCTTAAATTAGAATCTTTAAGAATGCTCAGAACTGTGTCTGATGGTTGGGAAATAGCAGCTTTAAACCCATCATATCCACCAGCTTCTTTATAACAACTGAGGTCAAGCGGCTCATCAAGATTGATGTGCTGGGTTAAGGGATGTGTTGGTGCTTGTTTAGTATTCATTTAATATCACCTCCCTGACGCGGTTTATTTTTTTTTTGTTCCAGCTCAGCAATAATATGGTCCACCATACTTGGCTGTAGGTTTGTGAATAACTTATCTTCTTGTCCTGATCCAGTCTTCAACATGACAGGCGCTTTATCACAAGCGCCAAGACAAGGGAGCGATATAAGAGTGAAATGATTATTTTGAGTTGTTTCTCCATCAGAAATATTTAAACTTTGTTGTATTGCCCCAAAGAAATCTCGGTATCCCATCAACATGCAGCTAATACCGTTACAGGGGTGGAGTAAAATTTTGCCGACTGGTTTGCGAAAAATTAGATTATAAAATGTAGCGACAGATTCAAGGTCGGATACAGGTAGCTGCATATGTATTGCTAAAGCATTGATAGCATCATCACTTACCCAGCCATAATGATTTTGAACAATTTTCAACGCATCAATGCTTGCACCGCTGGCTTGTGGATAATGATCAAGCAGGTGATTAATTTCGTTACGAATACCTTCAGTTAAACAGGCATGAATTTGGCGCTTGTCTGTCTGAATAATTGATGCTTGTATTGCTTGGCTACTATTTCCCATTGGGTTCATCACCTGTCTACATCTGCCATAACAAAGTCGATACTTGCAATTATTGCTATAAGGTCTGGTAATAATAAGCCTCTAGATATATGGGGTATCATTTGCAAGTGTGGGAATGAAGGAGTTCTTATACGTGTTCGATAGCTAGTATTTGATCCATCGCTAAATAATGTATAACTGTTAATACCTTTTATGGCTTCTATTGCAACACAGGACTCATTCGGGGGTATTACCGGCCCCCAGCTAACATTCAAAAAATGTTGTATTTGAGTTTCGATATCTTGTTTGCTTTGATAGTTCATCGGGGGAGTTGTTAATGGGTGTGTTGCTTTATAGGGGCCTGAAGGCATATTTTCCAAGCATTGTTTTATTATGCGAATGCTTTGACGCATTTCTTCTACACGAACCCAGCAGCGATCGTAGCAATCACCATTGTTGGCAATGGGAATATCGAAGTCGTATTGTTCGTAACCGCTGTAAGGGCGCTCTTTTCTAAGGTCGAATTCTAAGCCTGTGGCTCTTAATCCAGGGCCAGTAACACCCCATTCAAGCGCTTCTTCGGTAGTATATTTACCAACGCCTACAGTACGTTTTTTCAATATTGAATTTTCCATGGCAATCACGTCGTACTCATCAAGACGAGCGGGGAAGTAGTCGACAAACTCCCTAACCATCTTGTCCCATCCATTTGGAAGGTCTTGTGCAACGCCGCCGATTCGAAACCAACTTGGATGCATTCTGGCACCGGTGATTGCTTCAATAATTGAAAAGAGCTTTTCACGATCAATGAATAAATAAAATATTGTCGAAAGTTGCCCGATATCCTGAGCAAAAGTGCCATAGAAAAGCATGTGACTTAGTATTCGAAAACATTCCGATAGCATTACTCGTATACATTGAGCCTTTGGAGGCACTTGAATGCCTGCCATTTTTTCAACTGCCATAACGTAAGGCAGGTTATTCATAACGCCGCCCAAGTAATCTATTCTGTCCGTATAAGGAATAAATCCATGCCAGGTTTGGCGTTCAGCAATTTTTTCAGCGCCTCGGTGGTGATAACCTATATCTGGTGCAGCATCGATGATTCGTTCACCATTCAACTGTAAAGCAATCCTGAAAACTCCATGTACGCTTGGATGGTTTGGGCCCAAATTAAGATACATGAAGTCAGAATCTGCAGATTGCTTGGTCATGCCCCAATCTGAAGGATTAAAGCGTAAAGCTTCTTGCTCCATATCTTGTTTTTCTGAAGATAGGTCAAATGGTGCAAGCTCTGTAGCGCGGCAAGGGTGTTCTTTTCTTAATGGATGGCCCTGAAATGTCGGTGGCGTAAGAATTCTGCGCATTAATGGGTGCCCATTAAACTCAATTCCGTACATGTCCCATACTTCTCGTTCATACCAATTGGCATTTGGCCATAACGCTATAATTGAAGGTGCAGTTGGGTAATTGCCGTTCAGTGCTAGTTTTATCCGAACATCATAGTTCTGATGTATAGACATGAGCTGATAAGTCAAACTGAAATCACAACTTATTTGGTTTTCACGGTGCTGACGCAAGCGTTCATCAACTGCATAGATATCAAGCAGCATTGCGAAGTCTAAAGGCTTTCCCTTTAAGAGTTTAAGGGCCTTCATTAGTTGGTTTTCACGTACCCAAATGGACGGAGCGGATGAACAGGTAGGTTGGATGGAAACACTGTCATTGTCGAGGTGTGCTACTAAAAAAGAGTATATTTCAGAACTTGCGTCTGAGTTACCGTTGGTCATAATGTTCGGGGGCTTTATCCCTGTTGCCATCATCTTTTACCCTTTCCGATTTATCTTAAACGTTATCCGGGCTATCAATTTGTGTCATCGCAATTCGCTTACTGTGCTTTTCATCCCTTAATGAACGAGCAGCAAAATTATCTATTTCTTCAGGAGTAACAATTCTACCGATGGGTCTCCTTTGTTTAGCTTCGCCATTTTTTATTGCTTCCTGTAATAAATTCAAACCATAGAGTAACGCTTCAGGGCGAGGAGGGCAGCCTGGTACATAAACATCAACAGGTAAAATCCTGTCAGCCCCCTGAACAACGCTATAAACATCATACATACCGCCAGAGTTTGCGCATGACCCCATACTAATGACCCATCTTGGTTCAAGTATCTGTTCATAAAGGTGTTTTATCACAGGAGCCATTTTGAGAAATGGTGTGCCAGAGATAACAATAAGATCTGCTTCGCGTGGTGTTGCGCGAATGACTTCTGCACCAAAACGAGCGATGTCATGTCTGCTTGTGAATGCAGTGGCCATTTCTACATAACAGCAAGATAAGCCAAAATTGAAAGGCCATAGCGAGTTGCTTCTTCCCCAAGCTACTAAGTCTTCTAATTTGGCGAGTAAAATGTTTTTTTGTAATAGCTCTTCAAAGGTTGATGAGGATTCAATTGGTTCATCCGGTCTAGTCAGCTTCCAGCGCATCATGGCTACCTTTAAAGTTGTTTTAATATCAAGCTTGATTAGTTTTCTTATGTAATACTTACAGCTTTTTTCCCCATTCAAGCACTCCCATCTTCCATTCATAAATTAATGCGATAAGAAGAATGGCGATAAAAGTTGAACTAGCAAAAAAAGCTGGCCAGCCCGCTTCTAATACGACGATAGACCAAATAAAGAGGAAAACGGCTTCCATATCGAAAATGACAAACAAAATGGCAACTAGAAAATAGTTTACTGTCCAGCGGAGGTCTGTGCTTCCTTGAGGGACGATGCCAGATTCAAATGGAAGAATGTTTTTACGTTTTGTGATTTTGGGGTTTAATAGGTGGGATATAACCAGCATGGTGATGGTTAATAATAGAATAGCAGCGAAATAGACAACAAACGTTATTGACATCATACAGGCCTCTATAACACAACTACCACCTAGGTATATTAAGGTGTGCGTCTTGTGATTATTTTTACGTGGCTTATTTAAAGTTCAGTTTTGTCTTCAGGTACATCGAAATCTTTTACAGCTTTTAGAATACTTCGAACGCTTAATTGCCCCATAAATTTGCCATTCTCGACAATAGGGATTCTTCTTCTTTTATCATTGATCATCTTGTTTGCAACGGCAAGAATATCGACATCACAAGGAACTGATTCTACTTCTGTTGTCATAAAGTCCGAAGCAATACCATTGACTTCATTGTAGTAACTGCCGTTTAGGATTGCTTTGAGGCAATCGATTTCGGATAGCATACCTACGACATTGTTATCGTTATCAATTACAGTTACACCAGAAACCTTATGGATTAACAGCTCATGAATAACATTAAAAATGTTGGTATCTGCTTTCACTGTTACTGGTTGATCTGTCACGTAATCTAGTGCATCTACTGATCTAAACATAAGTACTCCTTGGCGTTGTATTGGAAGAGGAGATCAGTTTTATCTTAATAATAGTACATAAAATGTACTTTGTTTATAAATTAGCCAATGAATTATGTTTATTTCTTCTTATAACCGTTCAGCATGGATGCAATGAGGTTTTCGTTGTTTATGAGGCTTTCAACTAGGACGCCTGAAACATGAATGGCAATTAGAATTAAAGTTGAATGTGCAAAAAACTCATGCAAGGCCTCAAATATATCGCCCCAGATATGACTTGTTTCAGTTAATGTCGTTGCCAGCGGCCCTCTACCTTCCTCAATGCCAAATAGAATCAAGCCGCAACAAATGGTGACTATTAATGCAAATATTAGAGCGAATACCATAACTGCACCTGCGGGGTTGTGTCCTAGATAACGTTTGGCGCGAAAAGAAAGCGTGTCTTTAAGGAACTGTATAACAGTTATTTTAGGGAAAATGAAATCAGAAAATCGGGCATGTCTGGGGCCAATAAAGCCCCAAATAATTCTGATGATAAGAAGTAGCGTAATTGAATAGCCTGTCCATGCATGAATGGTTAAAAAATGGTCCTCTGATATATAAGCAATAATAAAAAGTAAAACCAAAAGCCAGTGAAATGTACGTACCAAAATGTCCCATACATAGGTTTCTTGGCTGGAGTGGGGAGCGCGACTATTTTTTTGGTGTTTGTGAAATACCATTCTGTGTACTCTATGACATTAATTCTGGTCACTATAATGTTTGAATCTTAAATTTACCTTAAAGATGCTCAAGATATGAGCTGGAAATTTGTAGGTAGTTAAAATATTCTAGATAAGTATTGGTGCACCAATATGGGTCACTATCTGTGTCTGTTTAATATTTAATACTGATTATAAGAATACTAAGTTTGATAAATGCTTTGATTTATAGGGCTAAAGTGAAAAACCACTGTGCAACATATTGAAGCACCCGCTTCCTCTATGGTTTTATCGTAAAAATGAGATCTAAACTGTTGAGGATAAAACTGTTTTTTGTTTGTGTTTCACAAGCTTAATCCTTATAATTCCGCCCAAAATTTATGTACGGATCTATTTCACATTTTTACAAGTCCGTTGTAAAAAAATGTGGGAAGCCAAAATTTCAGTACATTTAATTCTAAAAAAGGTTGCAGAATTAATTAAACAACACGTTTTTTTGATTGTGTATAAATGATTCTATGCCAACTTGAGAGAGAGTAAATGAGCTGTGAACGATAAACGACCTGTAAATCTCGATTTAACGCAATTTAGTTTTCCTCTACCTGCTTTAACGTCCATTGTGCATCGCGCAACGGGTTTAATTTTATTTGTGGGTACTGCCATCTTACTATATATCCTGGAGCTATCACTATCTAGTGAAGAGGACTTTAACTCTGTAAAAGAGTGTCTGGATGGTTTCTTTGTTAAATTTATCATATGGGGCATACTTTCTGGCCTTCTATACCATCTCGTAGCAGGGTTTAAGCACTTGTTGATGGACTTCGGTATAGGTGAAACTTTAGAAGGCGGTGTGCTAGGTGCAAAAGTAACTATCGTTATTTCTGCAGTTCTTATTTTATTAGCAGGAGTTTGGTTGTGGTAACTAACGTAACTAGTTTTGGTCGTAGTGGCCTTTATGACTGGCTGATCCAGCGAGTAACTGCTGTCGTGCTAGCGGCTTATTCTATTTTCTTGATTGGTTTTTTAATCCTTAATCCTGATCTTAATTATGCACAATGGAGCGAGTTTTTTAACTCTACTTGTACCCGTATATTTTCTCTATTGGCTCTTCTTTCTTTGGGTGCGCATGCTTGGATTGGTTTATGGACCATTTCAACAGATTACCTTAAGGCAATGGGGTTAAGGTTCATTTTTCAAGCCGCTTGTGGTTTGGTCATGTTTATATATGTGGTCTGGGGTGTTCAGATCCTGTGGGGGCTGTAAGCAATGTCGAATTTAAGAACATTAAATTATGATGCAATCGTAATTGGTGGTGGTGGTGCAGGTATGCGAGCTGCGCTACAGTTAACAGAGTCAGGTGTTAAAACAGCGTGTATTACCAAAGTATTTCCGACTCGTTCACACACTGTTTCGGCTCAAGGCGGCATCACTTGCGCAATTGCTAGTGCTGATCCGAATGATGATTGGCGTTGGCATATGTACGACACTGTCAAAGGCTCTGATTATATTGGTGATCAAGACGCAATTGAATATATGTGTCAGGTAGGGCCTCAAGCAGTATATGAGCTAGATCATATGGGCTTACCATTTTCAAGGACAGAAGAAGGTCGAATTTATCAGCGTCCTTTCGGTGGTCAGTCAAAAGATTTCGGTAAAGGCGGTCAAGCTGCCAGAACATGTGCAGCAGCAGACAGAACTGGTCACGCATTATTGCATGCTCTGTATCAAGGTAACCTGAAAGGTGGCACAACATTTCTTAACGAATGGTATGCCGTCGACTTAGTAAAGAATAAAGATGGCGCCGTTGTTGGTGTTATTGCTATCTGTATTGAAACTGGTGAGACAGTTTATGCTCGCGCCAAGGCAACTGTTATTGCAACTGGCGGTGCTGGTCGAATTTTCCAATCAACAACAAATGCATTAATAAATACTGGTGATGGTGTCGGCATGGCGCTACGAGCTGGATTCCCAGTTCAAGATATCGAAATGTGGCAGTTCCACCCAACAGGTATCGCTGGCGCAGGTGTGCTGGTAACTGAGGGGTGTCGAGGTGAAGGTGGTTACTTAATCAATAATGACGGCGAGCGCTTCATGGAACGTTATGCACCAAACGCTAAAGACTTGGCGGGTCGTGATGTTGTGGCGCGTTCAATGGTGCTTGAAATCCTTGAGGGGCGTGGTTGTGGACCTAAAAAAGACCACGTTTTATTGAAACTTGATCATTTGGGCGAAGAGACGCTCATGGCGAAGCTTCCAGGTATTTGTGAACTATCTAAAACATTTGCTCATGTTGATCCTGTGAAAGCACCTGTACCTGTTGTACCAACTTGTCATTACATGATGGGCGGCATTCCAACAAACATAGGTGGGCAGGCATTAACACTTGATAGTGACGGTAATGATACTGTGATTGATGGTTTGTATGCTTGTGGTGAAGCCGCATGTGTATCTGTTCATGGTGCAAACCGACTTGGTGGTAACTCGTTGCTTGATTTAGTTGTGTTTGGTCGTGCTGCAGGTCTTCATATTGAGAAATCTTTACGTGACGGTTTTAAAGTAGATGATGCTACTGAAGCTGATATCGAAACTGCATTATCACGCCTCACACGCCTGAATAGTAGCTCAGGTGGTGAAAGTGTTGCCGAGGTACGTAATGACTTGCAAAGTGTCATGCAGCTTTACTTTGGTGTATTCCGCGAAGGCGAGAGCATGCAGAAAGGTCTTCAGTTGTTAGATGAAATTGGTAAAAGAGTTAAAAATACCAACCTTGAAGATAAGAGTTCAGCTTTCAATACTGCAAGAATTGAAGCGCTTGAGCTTGATAACCTTTATGAAATAGCTTATGCGACCGCTGTTGCAGCCGAAGAAAGAAAAGAAAGCCGTGGTGCTCATGCTCGTAACGACTTCACTGAGCGTGATGATGAGAACTGGTTAAAGCATTCTGTTTATTTTCCAGTAACAAAGAGTGTTGGTAAGCGTGATGTTAATTTCTCGCCAAAAACAGTTGAAGCATTTCCACCAAAAGTGCGTTCTTACTAGGGGAGAATTAAGACATGTTAGTAAGTTTATATCGCTATAATCCAGAAGTAGATCAAACACCTTATATGCAAGATGTTGAAATTGAAATCCCTGAAGGGAAAGACATCATGGTGCTTGACTTATTAGAGCTATTGAAAGCAAAAGATCCGTCTCTTTCTTTTAGACGATCCTGCCGTGAGGGTGTGTGTGGTTCTGATGGCTTAAATATGAATGGTAAAAATGGTCTTGCTTGTATCTCGGCATTATCAGAAGTAGGCCTTAAGGGTAATAAACTGGTTATCCGACCTTTACCTGGTTTACCTGTTATTCGGGATTTGGTTGTAGACATGACAATGTTCTACAAGCAGTATGAAAAAATTAAACCATTCTTAATTAATGATATGCCTGCTCCAGCCATTGAGAGATTACAGTCTCCTGAAGAGCGGGAAAAATTAGACGGTCTTTATGAGTGTATTCTTTGTGCATGCTGCTCGACAGCCTGCCCATCTTTTTGGTGGAATCCTGATAAATTTGTTGGGCCTTCTGGCTTGCTGCAAGCTTATCGCTTTTTGGCTGACTCAAGAGATACCGCAAAAGCTGACCGCTTAGCAGACTTGGACGACCCATTTAGTGTTTTCCGCTGCAGAGGTATTATGAACTGCGTAAGTGTTTGTCCAAAAGGACTAAATCCAACTCGCGCTATAGGTCATATTAGGAATATGTTACTGCAGCGTTCTACTTAAACGTTGCGTAGTATTTTTCAGATGCGCCCTAGGCAGGGCGCATCTGTTTTCAGAAAAATAATGCCTGATAATTTTATTATAAGCGAAAAGCTTTTTTTGAAATTATGTCTATAATCAAGTGATGAATCCTTCTGGTGCGAATAAAATTAGTCGTCCAGAATACTTGGTAATCTACAATATCAGCCCAAAAGGCCTTTTTGTAGCTTGCTGAGATACTAACCACTAGGAAATCGGGTAACACCCGTATTATCTTGGGGCAGCAGTCATCAAACCCGCAAGGGTTAACGTTATCACTGGCCAGTTAAATGGTAGCCTAAAGATAGTGCCTAGTATTCGCATATACTGCTGACTAAGGCGAGCTTTTTAATGCAAGAAAGCATGATGGAACAACTCTGGCGGACTTCCCACTTGTCCGGCGGAAATTTAGTTTATGTAGAACAATTATATGATTCCTATTTGGCTGACCCAAATAGTATCTCTGAAGAGTGGCGCAGTTATTTTGATCAATTACCTAGGGTAGATGGTCATGCATTAAAGGATGTTCCTCATTCCACCATTCGCGAACAATTTCTACACCTTTCAAAAAATAAATTAATCAACCAAAACCTTAATACTCCTGCAAGCGCGACTAGTGAGCATGAGAGAAAGCAGGTTAAAGTTCTTCAATTAATCGATGCGTATCGTATTCGAGGTCATCAAGTTGCAAAACTTGACCCTTTAAGTTTGATGGAGCGATCCAGTGTTCCAGATCTCGAGCTTGAGTATCATAGCCTAAGCACTGCTGATCTTGATACTGAATTTCAGACTGGTTCCTTAGTGTTTGGCTCAGATATTCTTACTTTAAAAGAGATTGTGACTGGCTTGCAAAGCACCTACTGCTCCTCTCTCGGAGCGGAATATATGCATATCGTCGATACTGAAATCAGAACTTGGTTTCAGGAGCGTATTGAGTCTGTTAAAGGTAAACCTAATTATGAGTTTGATACACGCTATCATCTATTAGAGCGTTTGACGGCTGCAGAAGGCTTGGAAAAATATCTAGGCTCACGTTACCCAGGTACCAAACGATTCGGCTTGGAAGGTGGTGAGAGCTTAATTCCACTTGTCGATGAGTTGATTCAACGCGCAGGAGGTTATGGTGCTAAAGAAATTGTTATTGGTATGGCGCACCGTGGTCGACTTAATGTATTAGTAAATACATTAGGTAAAAATCCAAAAGATTTATTTGATGAATTTGATGGAAAGAAAATGAATCATATGGGGTCGGGTGACGTAAAATATCACCAAGGATTCTCTTCAAATGTAATGACTCCGGGTGGAGAAGTTCATTTAGCATTATCATTTAACCCTTCTCATCTTGAAATTGTTTCACCAGTTGTTGAAGGCTCTGTTAGAGCAAGGCAGCACCGCCGTAATGACGAAACTGGCGAAACTGTTATTCCAATTATTATGCATGGTGACTCGGCGTTTGCAGGTCAAGGTGTGGTGATGGAAACCTTTCAGATGTCTCAGACAAGAGCATACGGGACAGGTGGTTCAATACACATTATTGTGAACAATCAGGTTGGCTTTACAACAAACAAGCGTGAAGACACTCGTTCTACTGAATATAGTACTGACGTAGCCAAGATGATTGAAGCGCCAATATTGCATGTTAATGGAGATGATCCTGAGGCTGTATTGTTTGCAACTCAAATAGCGATTGATTTTCGTAACCAGTTTAAAAAAGATGTTGTACTTGACTTGTTCTGCTATCGAAGGCGTGGACACAATGAAGCGGATGAACCTTCGGGTACTCAGCCTTTAATGTATCAAATCATCAAAAAGACTAAAACAACGCGTTCAATTTATGCAGACCGCTTGATTAGTGAAGGTGCAATTACCGACGAGCAATCTAAAAAGCTCGAAAATGATTACCGTAACTCATTAGATAAAGGTGAGCATGTAACCAAAAGCTTAGTACTTAAACCAAATGAATCCATGTATGTTGATTGGACTCCTTATTTAGGTCACGAGTGGACAGCTAAAGCTAAAACTGCTGTTAATGTAAAAACGTTGCAACGTATTGGTAAAAAGTTAAGTCATATCCCTGAAGGCTTCCCGATCCAGAAACAAGTTCAGAAGATTGTTCAGGATCGAAGTAAAATGACTCAAAGCGCGATGTCTATTAATTGGGGGTATGGTGAGGTAATGGCTTATGCAACATTACTCGCTGAAGGACATGAAATAAGGATTACAGGGCAGGATGTTGGTCGGGGTACTTTCTCCCATCGACATGTCGTTTTACATAATCAAAACGACGGCTCTACCTATATACCTTTGCAACATATAAAAGATGATCAACCTCAGTTTGAAATTTTTGATTCATTTTTATCTGAGGAAGCTGTTTTAGCTTTTGAATATGGCTACGCAACAACAAATCCCGGTACTCTCGTGATTTGGGAGGCACAATTTGGAGATTTTGCCAATGGTGCTCAAGTTGTTATTGACCAATTTATAACAAGTGGTGAACACAAGTGGGCCAGACTTTGTGGTTTAACAATGCTGCTTCCTCATGGGTATGAGGGGCAAGGGCCAGAGCATTCATCTGCAAGATTAGAGCGTTACCTTCAACTATGTGCTGAACATAATATTCAAGTTTGTGTTCCTACTACGCCTGCTCAAGTGTTCCATATGTTGCGTAGACAGGTAAAACGACCACTTAGAAAACCTTTAATTGCAATTACACCAAAGAGTTTATTGCGCCACAAAGAAGCAACTTCAACTCTTGATGATTTAAGTGAAGGAAGCTTTCAGACTGTTATTGGTGACACAGAAAATATTGAACCACGAAAGGTGGTTCGTGCAATTCTCTGTAGTGGTAAGGTCTATTTTGACCTGCTTGAACACCAAAGAAAGAATGAAATTACCGACACTGTAGTGATTCGTTTGGAACAACTTTACCCGTTTCCGGGCGATGATTTAGAATCTGTTTTAAAAGTTTACCCTAAAGTTACCGATATCGTGTGGTGTCAAGAAGAGCCCCAGAATCAAGGTGCTTGGTACACTACCCAACATAGAATGCGAAGAGTCGTTAAAGAAATTAGTGAAAAAATATATTTAAGATACGCAGGTCGAAAAAGCTCCGCCGCTCCAGCTGCTGGCTATATTTCGGTACATATTGAAGAGCAGAACGCACTTGTTAATCAAGCGTTTGGTGTTGAATAGAGTTTTATAAGGATTAGAAATGTCTACAGAAATTAAAGCCCCTACCTTCCCAGAATCAGTTGCGGATGGAACAATTGCTACTTGGCACAAACAGCCTGGTGAACAAGTCTCTCGTGATGAGCTTCTTGTTGATATCGAGACTGATAAAGTTGTGCTTGAAATCGTAGCGCCCGATGATGGTGTAATTGAATCAATCATCAAGCAAGAAGGCGATATTATTTTAAGTGCTGAGGTTATTGGTACATTTGCAGCAGGAGCTACTGGTACAGCTGCAAGTGAATCAACGATTCAAGAGAGCTCGGCCGACACTGAAAATAAAGATTCGTCAACTAAAATCATTATGAGCCCTGCGGCTAAAAAAATGGTAGAGGAAAACAATCTCAATCCACAAGATATCTCTGCAAGTGGCAAAGATGGTCGTTTAACAAAAGAAGATGTTGTAAATCATTTATCTTCTGCACCAAAACCAATGCTAGCACCAGCAGTGAGCAAAACACCTATTGCTCCTGTAGCTGACCTTGGCCCACGAGCAGAAAAACGTGTTCCTATGACTCGTTTGAGATCAAGCATTGCACGCCGTTTATTAGACGCCAGCCAAAATACAGCGATGTTGACGACGTTTAATGAAGTCAACATGAAGCCACTGATGGATTTACGTAAGCAGTATAAAGAAATCTTTGAGAAAGCTCATAATGGCACCAAACTAGGTTTTATGTCCTTATTCGTTAAAGCTGCTGCTGAAGCATTAAAACGTTTCCCCGCGGTTAATGCTTCTATTGATGGAAATGAAATGGTTTACCACGGCTACCAAGATATAGGTGTTGCTGTTTCAAGTGATAAAGGACTAGTCGTACCAGTGCTTAGAGATGCTGATACGATGAGCTTGGCGACCATTGAAAGCTCAATTAGAACGTTTGGCGGTAAAGCTCGTGATGGAAAGCTTACTATTGAAGAAATGACAGGTGGCACATTTACAATTTCAAATGGTGGTGTGTTTGGTTCATTGATGTCGACACCTATTTTAAACCCACCACAAACTGCTATTTTAGGGATGCATAAAATTCAAGATCGCCCAATGGCTGTAAATGGTGAAGTTGTAATATTGCCAATGATGTATCTTGCGCTATCTTATGACCATAGAATGATTGACGGCAAAGAAGCTGTTCAGTTTTTAGTTACTATTAAAGAGATGATTGAAGATCCAGCTCGAATTCTTCTTGAAATATAAATCTGCAACTTGGAGTTATGTGTTAAATGTCAAATAAGTACGATGTAATAGTAATAGGGTCCGGACCTGCAGGTTATGTATCAGCGATTCGTTGCGCGCAGCTGGGTTTAAAAACAGCCTGTGTTGAAAAATGGGTATCAGACAAAGGAAAGCAAATTCTGGGTGGAACTTGTCTTAATGTTGGGTGTATTCCTTCTAAAGCATTACTGGAATCTTCACACAAATATGAAGAAGCCAAGCATGATCTAGATATTCATGGCATCAGTCTTGACGACCTTAAAATGGACGTCCCTAGAATGATTGAGCGAAAAGATACCATCGTAAAGAACCTGACTGGTGGTATTGCTTCCTTATTTAAAGCTAATGGCGTGACCTCGATACAAGGTACCGGAAAGCTACTTGCAGGCAAAAAAGTTGAGGTCACTGACGATAAAGGTGATGTGGCTGTCTATGATGCTGATAATGTTATTTTAGCAACAGGCTCAAAGGCCATTGAAATCCCTCCAGCGCCTTTAACGGAAGGTTTTATTGTTGACTCAACAGGTGCGTTAGACTTTAACGAAGTACCAAAACGTTTAGGCGTGATTGGAGCTGGTGTAATTGGTTTAGAGCTTGGTAGTGTATGGGCTCGATTAGGTGCTGAAGTAACTGTACTCGAAGCACAAGATACTTTTTTAAGTATTGTTGATCAACAAATTGCGAAAGAAGCACTAAGACAATACAAAAAACAAGGCTTGGATATTAAGCTGAAAGCACGTGTAAACGGAACAGATATTAAGCGTGGACTTATAAACGTTAGTTATGAAGATTCAAAAGGCGCACAAGAGCTTAAAGTTGATAAGTTAATCGTTGGAGTAGGGCGCTCGCCTGTTACTGAAGGTTTACTTGCAGCAGACAGCGGTGTAAATCTTGATGAGCGTGGCTTTATCTTTGTAGATGACAAGTGCCGCACAGATGTTCCCGGTATTTTTGCTATTGGCGATGTTGTTCGTGGCCCAATGCTTGCGCATAAAGGCTCTGAAGAAGGCATTATGGTTGCAGAAAGGATTGCGGGCCAAAAAACACAAGTGAATTATGACTGTATTCCAGGCGTAATATATACAAACCCGGAAATTGCATGGGTCGGTCAAACGGAAGAACAGCTAAAAGCAGATGGTGTTGAATATAACGTTGGCACTTGCCCATTTGCTGCAAGTGGTCGCGCAATGGCAGCAAACAATACCGTCGGTTTGGTTAAAATAATTGCTGATGCAAAAACAGATCGAATTCTTGGTGTTCATATAATTGGTGCTGGCGCTTCAGAGCTAATTGCTCAAGCAGTCGTCGCTATGGAATTTGGTTCAAGTGCAGAGGACTTGGGTTTAACAGTTTTTGCACATCCAACTTTATCTGAAACTGTACATGAAGCCGCATTATCTGTTGCAGGGCATGCTATTCATACAGTAAATAAAAAGAAGCGGAAATAAATCGCGAAGGTAGAAGGGAAAGACGAAAAATTACTTCTTAGCTATTTGCCTAAATACTTTGTTGAGAATTTAGGCATTAATCAATCAATTAATTGACGGAATAAACTATGAATTTACATGAGTATCAGGCAAAACAATTGTTTGCCGAATACGGACTTCCTGTTTCAACGGGTTATGCATGTGACACACCAAAAGAGGCTGCAGAAGCGGCTGATAAAATTGGTGGTGATATGTGGGTTGTTAAATGCCAGGTTCATGCGGGTGGTCGTGGTAAGGCGGGTGGCGTTAAGCTAGTTAAAACCAAAGAAGAAATTAAAGAATTTGCATCAAACTGGTTAGGTAAAAACCTAGTAACCTATCAGACAGATGAGCATGGGCAGCCAGTAACTAAGATTTTAGTCGAGAGCTGTACCGACATTGCAAACGAACTGTATTTAGGTGCAGTAGTTGACCGCGCTTCACAGAAAGTTGTCTTTATGGCATCTACTGAAGGTGGTGTTGATATTGAAACCGTTGCTGAAAATACACCTGAACTAATTCATAAAGCAGAAATCGATCCATTAGTAGGTCCTCAGGCTTATCAAGCTCGAGAGCTGGGTTTTAAGCTAGGCTTAACCCCTGCACAAATGAAGCAATTTGTGAAAGTCTTCATGGGTCTTGCAAATATGTTCACTGATTATGATTTCGCGTTACTTGAAATTAACCCACTTGTTATCACAGATGAAGGAAATATCCACTGTCTAGATGGTAAAATCGGTGTTGATGGCAATGCATTATATCGTCAACCAAAAATTCGTGAAATGCACGACCCTTCTCAAGAAGATGCTCGTGAAGCAGAAGCCGCGCAATGGGAACTTAACTATGTTGCATTAGATGGTAACGTAGGTTGTATGGTAAACGGTGCAGGCCTTGCAATGGGTACCATGGATATTGTTAACCTGCATGGCGGTAAGCCTGCAAACTTCCTTGATGTTGGGGGCGGTGCAACAAAAGAACGTGTCGCTGAAGCATTCAAAATCATCCTTTCGGATGAAAATGTTAGTGCTGTTTTAGTTAACATCTTTGGTGGAATTGTACGTTGTGACATGATTGCCGAAGGTATTGTCGGTGCAGTTAAAGAGGTAGGCGTAAAAGTACCTGTAGTTGTTCGTCTTGAAGGAACAAATGCAGAACTTGGTCGAGAAGTGCTAGCAAATTCTGATGTTGACATCATTGCCGCTTCATCATTAACAGATGCAGCACAGCAAGTTGTTAAAGCTGCAGGAGGCAAGTAATGTCAATTTTAATTAATAAAGATACTAAAGTAATTTGTCAGGGTTTTACGGGCGGTCAAGGTACTTTCCACTCAGAGCAAGCTCTGGAGTACGGCACTCAAATGGTTGGTGGTGTAAGCCCTGGAAAAGGCGGTCAAACGCATTTGGGACTTCCTGTATTTAATACAGTACGTGATGCGGTAGAAACTACTGGAGCAACGGCTTCTGTTATCTACGTTCCAGCACCATTTTGTAAAGATGCTATTTTGGAAGCAATTGATGCAGGCATTCAGTTAATTGTTTGTATTACTGAAGGCATTCCTACAATTGATATGATTGATGTAAAAGTGAAGCTAGATACCTCTGGCGTTCGTATGATTGGCCCTAACTGCCCAGGCGTGATTACACCTGGAGAAACTAAGATTGGCATTATGCCAGGTCATATTCATAAGCCAGGAAAAGTTGGTATTGTTTCTCGATCAGGCACACTAACTTACGAAGCAGTTAAACAAACAACAGATGCTGGCTTTGGTCAATCTTCATGTGTTGGTATTGGTGGTGACCCTATTCCGGGTACTAACTTCATCGACGTATTGGAAATGTTCCAAAACGATCCACAGACTGAAGCGATTGTTATGATCGGTGAAATTGGTGGAACAGCTGAAGAAGAAGCTGCTGACTACATCAAGGCTAACGTTACTAAGCCTGTAGTATCTTACATTGCAGGTGTAACTGCTCCTGCTGGTAAGCGTATGGGGCACGCTGGTGCAATTATTTCTGGTGGTAAAGGTACTGCTGATGAGAAGTTTGCAGCACTTGAAGCCGCAGGTGTTAAAACAGTTAAGAGTCTTGCAGATATTGGCAATGGCTTAAAAGAAATTACTGGTTGGTAGTTTTTTGTTTATAAAAGAAGGGCGCTTGCCCTTCTTTTATATAAATCTTTGATGCCAGTCAAATGATTAAACACCACAAATCTTCTTTCCCTCTAGACATTACTCCTATTTTATAAAAGTCGAATTAGTATTTTTAACCTTGGCGTTTTTAGTTTTCAGATTACTAATATGAAAGATTTCTTGAATAATCCATAGAATTCTGACAAAGTCGAATGATATGTATATAAAACAAACTTCTAAAATTCGGTCTCTATATCTTATTGTCGTCATGTTGTTGAATCCGATTCTTGTTTCGGCGGATGTTTTATTTTCAGATAAAAGTACTTCACGTACTACTTCATTTATTGAAAATAAACTTGAAAAGTACTCCAGTTGCCATGATGAAAAAATAAACAGTTCTCAATTTGAAACTGATAAAGTTACAGACTGTTGTGAGTCACCATGTGAATGTGGAGCATACGGCTGTAATGCAACATCAGTAACCCTTAGTGCAAACAAATCTCAATTTATACTATCTAATTACTCGCTGAACTATCTGCGAGATCACTATCTCAGCTTTATTTCCTCTCCAAGTTCTCCCCCTCCTATTGTTTAACACCTTTTAAAGGTTAGCTTTTATTTTGGTTAATCTGTTTTATGTGTTGAACATGCTTTTGAAAAATCAAAAGTTGTTCGTTAGAAAATCTATATCGTTTAATACGAGTAAACTGCTGTATTAGCGTTTATATACTAGGTGTGAAGTATGTCCTCTATTCTCAATATGCGATTAAAGGTACGCTGGGTTTTACTATTTGTTGTTTTTTTATCATCAGTTTCTCTTTGTTCAAAAGCACTGGCTACTGATCTAAACTTCAAGTCAGATGATTTGTATCCCGTACTAACGTTAAATGAAACCCTTAAGATTGTAAGAAGAAACAATTTATCATTAGCACGCTTCGATCTTGAAGCTCAAGCTGAACATGAAGAAGCTGTGTCTAACAATTACTTTCCTGACCCTACTTTGTTTGTTTCGGCTCAGAACTTACCCACTGATACTTTCAAATTTGACCAAGAGCCGATGACGCAACTTCGGTTCGGTATACGTCAGGCTATTCCTGTTGGCGATACTTTAAAAATTAAACACGACACTCTTCAGATGAAATCCGAGATGAAATACACCATGCAAGATAGGCGATGGTTACGTTTAAAGCGAGATGTTGAACAAGCATGGTTTGAAGCATGGTACTGGCAAAAAACATTAGAAATATTGAAAGAAGATGTCGTTTTTATAAAACAAATTTATGATATTACACAGTCTTTGTATGGGGTAGGGGTAAGAAATCAAAGTGATGTTATTGGTGCAGAGTTAGAAATGGTTCAGTTAGAAGAGATGCAAATTGATGCATTAAAAAATTACACAGAATTTATAAATAAACTAAACACCTTAGCACAACAAGATATAGCGTCTGAGCCTTTGAGTTTGTCTTTCAAGCCCATTACCTATCGGGGCGTTCCACTTAAAAATTTACCTGCCCAATTAAAAGGGCACCCAGATATTATGCATAAAGCGCATAGTATTCACATTGCGACACAAAACATCAAATTAGCTGAACAATCCTACTCCCCACGTTGGAGTTTGGAGGCTAGTTACGGACTAAGACGTGGAGAGAATGAGAATAGTTCCGACCGACCAGATTTTTTCAGCGCAGGGGTGAGTGTTCAAGTACCGTTATTTTCTGCCCCAAGTCAAGATAGCAGGGTACGGTCGGCGAATAAACACCACATGTCAGCTGAGTACGCAAGAGATGACGCCCTGGAAAACATGGTTTTTGAATATATAAATGTGCAGAAAAAATATTTTATTTCATTGGATCAAAGTGAGCTTTATGAATCTAAAATATTACCTAAATTAGCTCAACAAAAAGCCAGTATTCTAACTGCTTACCAGTCAGACCGAACGGATTTCGACCATACGGCAAGAGTCCATCTAAGGGAGCAGAATTCAAGGCTTAAATATCATCGAATCTTAGCAAATCAGCAAAAAATGTTATCCAAACTAAATTATTGGATACCAACGGAAACACCTTTAACACCTGGTAAAACTCAGCAAGACATAGGAACCATACAATGAAGATATTTTTAATTTCACTCTTTATGTTAACTGCCGGAGTTGTTTTAGGGGGCTTGTTTAACAAACAATATAATATGTTGGGTGACAGTTCGATACAGGGAAAGGAGCTACAAACAGAACAGGTTCTATTATATTGGGTTGCACCGATGGATAAAAACTATCGAAGAGATAACCCTGGTTTGTCACCGATGGGTATGGATTTAGTGCCTGTTTACAAAGAAGATAATGACGCCGATGTAGGCACTGTAACGATATCACCAAGCGTCGAGAATAACCTTGGCGTAAAAACTGGACGTGTAATTAAATCGGCACTAACCATGCCAGTTGAAACTGTTGGTACGGTGCAATTTGATGAAAAGAAGATCTCTCATATCCATAGCCGTGTTGATGGGTGGATTGAGGTGCTAAATGTATCAGCAGCGGGTGATCCTGTAAGAAAAGGCCAAACAATTTATGAGTTGTATTCACCTGTTTTAGTGAACGCACAAGAAGAGTATTTAGCAGCTTTAAGAAGTGGAAATACAAACCTGATTAAAGCATCAAAATCACGTTTGTTTTCACTTGGCTTGAATGAAAAACAAGCTATACGGCTCAAACAACGGCGCAAAATTGATCAGCGTGTCAAAGTCGTGGCTGAACAAGATGGCTTTGTCATTGACCTTAACGTCAGACAGGGGATGCATATCAAACCTTCGACTGAAGTATTATCTATTGGCTCCCTTGATTCTGTTTGGGTTTTAGGTGAAATTTTCGAACGCCAGTCTTACCTTGTTGAACAAGGGCAAGATGTTGAAGTTGAACTGAATGCTATGCCAGGTAGGACATGGAAAGGTTTTTTAAATTATATATATCCTCAATTAGACCCTAAGACACGGACACTTTCTATTCGTGTACAGATAGCCAATTCTGACCACTTTCTAAAACCAAACATGTTAACAAGCCTCCGAGTGTTAAACGTTGCTCGAGACGCGACTCTGTCTATTCCGAAGCAAGCTTTAATTAAAGCAGGACGTTTTTCTCGTGTTGTGAAAGCGCTAGGCAATGGAAAGTATCAATCAGTATTTGTCGAATCAGGTTTCGAAGGTACATTAAATGATGGGAAAGAGCAGCGCATTCAAATATTAAATGGACTCTCAGAAGGCGATACAGTCGTCACTTCTGCTCAATTCTTAATTGATTCTGAATCTAACATAGATGCAGAGATGTTAAGAATAAGTTTGCCGTCAAACACTCCTGCTGCACAGATGGATAAGGGGAGTGAGGTGGGTAAAATTGTACGATCAAGGGGAGTGATTGAAAACGTCATGCCTGACATGGGAATGATTAACCTAAGTCATGAGCCTATTCCTGAACTTGGTTGGCCAAAAATGAATATGGATTTTTTTGTCTCAGAGCGTGTCAGCCTTGAATCATTTTCTGTTGGAAAACAAATATCCTTTGAATTATTCGTAACACCTGATAATGAGTACATTATTGAAAAGATGGCCGTAATTGAAAATACAACTGGAGGTAAACCATGATCGCCTCTGTTATTAGATGGTCAATTGCCAATCGTTTTTTGGTTCTACTCGGGACTGCCATTCTGATTGGAATAGGTGGGTTTTCAGTACGTAATACTCCGATAGACGCGATTCCTGATTTATCAGACGTTCAAGTAATCATCAAAACCAATTATCCCGGTCAGGCGCCTCAGGTGGTTGAGGATCAG
>Ga0209184_1000815_pt1 | contig 26887 bp, 23 predicted proteins | sample EN8Hudsemesocosm_2_FD_184627 | JGI IMG/M metagenome (GOLD analysis project Ga0209184, IMG submission 184627) | Methane-oxidizing microbial communities from mesocosms in the Hudson Canyon - EN8C Hudson Canyon (SPAdes) (version 2) | ecosystem: Environmental > Aquatic > Marine > Cold seeps | place... | reverse complement strand
GATTTTGTATCGATAACGCCCACAAGAATGGGAAAATAATTAGTTGGCTAAAATAAGCGACGCAGGAACAAAAGCCAACTGTTATTTGTCCTGATTTATTTGCTTGTTATGTGATTGTGATAGGCGAATTACTGAAACCTAAAACAAGCCCAATACCCACAGAGATAACTAATAAAGTAACTATTAGTACAATATATAATTTATGTATTTTCCTTCCTTTATCAGTAAGAACTTTCCTAGGAGGAAAACTACTTTTCCAAAGAATACTCAAATCCTCAACTTGATTTAGACGCTCACGAGAAACCTCTTTGGACAATAGTTTTAACACAATAAACATTGCAGGAACTCCCACAAAGAAAAGTAAGCCTATTGGAATAAATGCTAGATTGAAACTCACAGTGATCTCCTTTCACATAGCGCCTCATTAAGAAGAAATTTATAGTTGGCTAAAATGTTGAACGCAGTGAAAACAGCCAACTGTAAATTTTCCTGCTTTAATGACTTGTTATAACTACTTTTCCACTTCCTCATCGAGGATCTCTTTTAACGCTGGGCGAACAACCGATAAAATGAGGATAATAACGACTAGAGCTCCCATTACCAACTTTATAACTTGAAGAAACCAAAGTTGTTGCCATATAGGCCCTGAAATCTCAGATTCTTTATGTTGTTTAATGAATTCATCATAGGCTTTATTTAAGTCATCATGTTTAGTAATTTCAGGGTAATCTATAACAATACCTATCTTAGCTAAGGACACACGAGCCAACTCTGATTGCTCTTGGTTAACATATAACATGTGATTTTTAACATCGGCATAGTAATAAATTTGCTCCTGATCTAAAACATCAGAAATTTTTACGGAGTCAACTAACCGCATATCTTGGATTAATGGACGATAGATTGGACTTTTATCGTTTGCCCATGAAATTATATAAATAGCGATAATAAGAGAAACGCCTAATACGGCTAATATTTTATTTTTTTTCGTCAGATATTTATTAATTGTATCTCTCCTTGATATCAATACTACTCCGAAGTTTGAGAGTAGTTATAACAGCTATATTAACCGGATGAATTCCGCGTTTCTGGCCGAAATATTTCCGATTAAATTATCATTGAAGGTTTCAACTTTACCTTTTTACTAACACATCATCAATAGGTTATCGATTTAAGGTTTAACAACCATCCATTTAAAGGCGGAATTTGTCCTTATTTGCGGTGTAAATATGATCCTTAAATCCAAACCACATTTTTCTAATTAAACATTAGAAAAAGTATTGAGTTTCTATGGGTGATTTTAGTCCGCTTTGCGCACTAAAAAGTCATGCCGAAGCCATGATGTGAACGACGGCTTCAGTGGCTTTTGTGACGGTCAGGTTAGATTAAATACTGTAATATTGACTCTGAGTATGTGCATTTTATTGCACGTACTCATGACCTCTAAAGAGACGCAGCAGTTAAAAACTGATGCTAGATTTGAATTTGATTTGGTATCACTTTTTATCATTAACTGTTCGTCTTTGTGCACAGAGGCATAAAGCCTCCCTGAATATGAAGTCAATTTCTTGATCATACAGTTGACATGAATTTCATATTTCTATAGTGCTGTGGGCATATTGCGCTACAGAATATTTTTATTGATATCTCTGCGGCTGAACATAGTATGTTTCTATCCCTATAAGTGGCGATTAAAACGCAGCCAATCGTTCCAGCATCCATATACTGGCAAGAGCACCACATAAATAACTTACTGGAAAGCGCAAAGTATCCTTAGTTAATGGTTTATACAGTTTGGACACCACATAAAAGATAATAAATAACGCGGCGACAAACAATAACTGACCAATTTCCACGCCAATATTAAAACATATCAGAGCCATTAATTTTTCAGTCTCAGGCAAACCGATATCCGCTAATACTGAAGCGAAGCCAAAACCATGCAGTAAGCCAAAACTTGATGAGACTAAAACAGGATAACTTAAGCTTAAGCTGTCTTTATTATTTTTAGCAATCTCACACGCTAAAAATACAATGCTCAGTGCGATGACTGCTTCAACCGGAGGGATAGGTATATTAAGGACATCTGTTGCTGCGAGAATAAGGGTGATGGAGTGGGCAACAGTGAATCCTGTTATCGTCATTAATAGTTTCGTTTGTGTTCCTGATATATAAACTAGGCATGCGATAAATAATAAGTGATCAAGGCCAATCAGAATATGTTCAATACCCAAAACAATGTACGTTAGTATTGTGTTTTCGGTTTTTAAGTCTTCCTTGCCTGATACTGAAAAGCTTTGCTGATCGGCATTCAGTGCCGTGGTGATGGTTTGTTGTTTTTTATCGATGATACGTAATAGCACATTTTTATTTGTTTTAGTAAGGCCATCCACGTAAACAGTAAAACCTGTTAAACCTTGTTTTCTTTCGACAGACCATTTTTCAATCACGGCCGTGTTTGTTTTGCGCGAACGTGTTGTTCCTACTATCATGGTTTGTTCATCAAACGTAACCGATAATGGCGGAGTTTTTCCAGATTTTAGCGGGAGTTTCCAAACAATGTCGAATATTTTGTTATCAATGGATTTAATGGTGAGTGACGCTGGACGCATGTCATCTGCGTATACTGCTTGACTGATGAGCATAAACAAGCAAAGTGAAAGCCAACTCTTCATTGTGCTGGCTCTTTACTTGTTTCTGATTTTACTTCCTTTTTTGTGAGCATGCCTTTGCTTTTCGGCATTTGTACTTCCAGTTTATATTGTTCTAACAACTGCTGTTCATATTTTTCCTGAACACTTTTCTGGTTTTGATAATGCCAATCAATCAATACTTTTTGTTTAATGTTCTCAAGTGTTAGAAGCTTGGCGGCAATATGATTAGTTAAATAAATATAATGTAGTCCCAATGCTGATTCAATTGGGCCAAACCACTTATTCAAGGGTTTGTCTTTTAGTCTTTCAGAAAATTCACTGCCGAGATTACGAGTAAGATGAAAATCTGTTGCATCGGTGAAATCGGTTTGCAACAAGCTTGGGTCACCAATAGGCGCTAAGCCTTTTAACATGCGCTCCTGTTGAGTAGATAAAAGTTGATCCAATTCATCTTTTGGGCGATCGGTAGAAATATACATTTGGGTAAAGCTATAGATGGCAGGGCCAAGATATTTATCTTGATTTAACTGATAATAATCTTGTAACACTTGCTCCGAAGGCTCTTCTGCTGATGCCATGTCTTCAATTAAGTAGAGCATTTTTTTATGAAGTTGGGAATTTATTACTGGGTCATTTTTATCTAATCCCAAACTTATCGCTTCACGTAAATAGGCATCTTTTGTTGCAAAACCTTTAATGGCGCGCTGTAATTCTTTTTCATTAGGTAGTCGCTTCCAGCGGGTTAAAAAATTGTTATTGATTTGCTCAATTTTTCCGGAACTAATAACGATGGTTTCCAATTCATTAGTATTAGGATTCAAAGAGTCGTATGCCACAAAATATAAAACGGCTATTAAAAGGAAGTGAATTAAAGGGTCAGATAGTAGTTTTTTCATCATGGCTTATGTGTCTTGAGTTTTTGTATTGAAAATTCTTTTGCCTTAAATAAAAACCCGCCGAAGCGGGGTTTGTATAACAAAAAACTTAAAGATTATTATTTAGGTGAGAACCAAATTGGCGAGGTATAAGCACGTTCCTGACCAACTAACTCAGCATTTTTATGAACTTTAGCACCTAACTTAACTACATCGTAAAGAATCCAAGTGGGTGTAGGTATTTCTAATACACGAACATAATAAAAAGCAGATTCTTTTTTATCAAAGTCTGGGTCAGTCCATACAGCGGCTAATTGAACATCACCTATGTTATCAATCCAAGTCGCTGTTTTAAGATCAACCGTATTACCGACTGGCTCTTTAGCACGGCCATCGTCGTCAATTTTACGGCCATCGGATACGGCAAGGTCATAGATTTTTTCATGTAATTTGCCGTCTTTATCAATCCAGCCTTTAATCATTTGAACTCTGTCGAGATTAGCACTTTGTGGATCTTTTAAAGCGGTTACCATAAAGCTTGGCGCTTTACCCTTGGCTTTTACAAGCTCGCCACCCATAGGTACACCTTTCTCATAACCAATGGCAGCAGAGTTATTGGCGTATAAGTCATTCTCGGTGAAACCCCAACCTCCAAACATGCGTACTCTCATTCTTGGTCCAGTGGTGCCGTAAGTTTCTTTACGCTCCCATGCATCAAATAAGGCTTCGCGTGTATTTTCAGCTGCCCAGATACCGGTATAACCTGATGCAAGAAGCGCATACCCCTCATGCGCACCTAATTTTGATTTTACAAAAGGGTGACTAGATCTATCTTTATTAGGCTCTACGCTGGTCGACTTACCAAAAAAGTTATCTTCATCAGCTGTTGCAAGCGAAGTATGCGTATCAGTTGCACCACCGAGACCAAACTTATACGGGTTGGTACCCAGTTTTTTCTCAAGTGCCAAACCCTGTTTAAGCGCTTCTCGAGCATATTCGCCTTTAAGCATATCAGGTTTTTTTAATTGAGAGATATCAAGGTTACCGATATCCCATGTACCATAATCTGCAAACTCATCGTCTGGTGAAAGTGTTGGGTGAGCTTCTCCATCACCTTTGATTTGCGTAACTTCATAATGGGGCTCCCATTTTGCACGCAGCTTCACATAATTATTATTAACTTTGCCACCAGCATAGGTGTCTTCAGTTGGGAACATCCACCCGTTAGACAAGTTGCCATTATGAGCGAAAGCAAAGGCTTGGCCGTTTTGGTTTTTCTCATAATCTTCTAGCCATTTATATAAAACTAGCGGGTCTGTACTACCCAGTGGTGGTTGAGTTGTAGGTGGTTGAACTTTTAAAGCTTTATCACCGCCGTCTCTCAGTACAACGTTGCGATGTAGATTAAAGCCCTTGGGCACTGAGGTCCACTCATAACCAATAAAGGCAGTAAACAATCCGGGCTCATTATGTTTGTCAGCGGCATCAACGATTTGTTTCCAAACGCCACCAAAAACTTTTGAGCCTGGGCTATAGTCATCAACCAATTGCTCGGGTAAGGTCATTTGTGCAAAATTACCGATCAAATCAAAAGCAGCTTCTCCTGCTGCTTTGCCACCTTTCTTAAAGCCTTCATGCCATTCCTTACCTTTTTTGTCGGCTAGGATATTAGGTGTACCCGCTTTTATATCAGTGGCAATACCCATTAAATCGGTATGATCGGTAACCACTAGCCAGTCTAGAGGGCGAGATAGTTGAATAGGTACACCAGACGAGGCGGTGAGCTGCTCGCCTTTAGCTAATCGATAGGCATCATCGGGAACAAGTACGTTTCCAAAAAGGCCGGCATCCAGTGAAAGACCAGTATGCACATGGGAATCACCCCAATAGACATTCATTGGCATATCTGAATTAGCATAGGGTGAATATTTTTTTGCCGCTTCGCTTGTTTTGTCATAGGCAAAGGCGCTGGTAGCAGACAAGCTAAGTGCAAATAATGTTATAAAGACTTTATTGCGATTCACGATAGATCCCTTATTGATAAGTCGTGCGAAACTAATTTATAGCTTGCTTTAAGAGAAATATCAATACGTTATTAAAAATGCATGCGTATAAATTTACCGCTGTAGTGATCTTAAATGGATAGGGGATAAATGAACCGAACAAATTCCTTCAGCAATTTCAACATATGTATTGGCAAAGTTATTTTAGTCACTAACTTCTAACAATCTTTTGGTGGGGCGAGATAGCTTTATAGAGCACATTGCACTATAGACGAATAGGGGGGTATAAACATAACAGTAAAGTCCATAAAGCCGACTACGACACCTTGGAAATCTATCTTTTTCAATTCAGTCAATTTTTAACTTTATAGTAAAATTTACTTCAGTTGATCAGCAATAATTTTTGCTTCGGTGTCAAAGTTAGGACGAGAAAAACTAGGTAAAATACTATATAAATACATCACCAGCACTGATAGCCCCGCTCCAGCCATAAACACCCAGAACCCTCCGAAATGATCTAAAATAATCCCGCCACCTAAAGGCGCAATAGCAAAACCAAATTCATAAAAAGATGCAGCACCGAAATACGCCCCACGTAAATGATCGGGTGCTAAGCGGTCAATGTGCACATTCATCGTTGGAAATAAAATTGTTTCAGCCAAACTCATGACGACAATTGCACCAATCCATCCCCAAAAGAGTTCCAGAGGATTCACAGCAAGCCATACTTGTGAGAGCATCAACAAAACTAAACCAGCTTGGATCCTGTTCACCAAAGATAAATTAGACATTAATCTGAGCAAAAGAAATTGCGTTGATATAATCACAAGGGCGTTTGTAAAAATCATACTTGAAATCAACTGCAGTAAATCAGGCACTGCTGCTCGCGTTAAATATTGTATAAGTGAGCTGTCCATTTGTGCATAAATAAACATGCAAATAATATTGGCTACAATTAAGCATTGAAACAATTTATCAGCCAAAAGCACTGAGATTATTTTACTACGATCTGTCTTACTCTTTTTAAGTTGATTATTTTTTGCCTCTAAAATATTGCCATGCTTTTCTTGTAGTTTACTGTTGTTTTTCTCATCAACTTTCGTTTGATGGTGAAAGCCCCAAAACAGTATAATTAATAAAAAGGCAAAAGCAGACGCCGTGATATAAAAACTTGATTGCTCACCCGTTAATCCCATCCATATGCCTAACATAGGACCAACAGCACAACCTGCATTTACAACAAAGTATAAAGATTGCATCGCAAGTTCACGCGTTTTCACATCAGAGATAATGTCACCGATAAGTGCTGAAGTCAGCGGGCGCCATAAAGCCGTAGCGATTGAACATAAAGTGATAACAACGACATAGCCTTGGATAGAATCAACTTCAGCTAACAGTGAAAAAGAAACAATATATAAAAGACCACTGGCATACATTAATTTATGCCGTCCAATACGATCAGATAATGAACTACCAACAAAGCTAACCAGTACAGAGATAGTGGCTGCGGTAGAAAGTACTAACCCGACTTGAGTTGCAGACATGGCAAACTTTTCATACAACATGACCGCAAGAAATGGCCAAACCATATAATAACTGCCGCGGGTAATAAAAGAGCCAAACAATAAGATCCACATCAATTGAGGAAATTGTTTTAGTCTTTTAAAAGAAATATCACTGTGCATCTTGCGCCTGTAAATAAATTAATTATATAAACTTATTTGTTTATATAATTAATTCACTTGAATTGATAGTTTTACTTTTGCCCTAAAATCAATATATATAGCCGAACCGCATGGATACTTGGTTTTTTAATATCTCGCATTGTGTAACAATTCATGACAACTAATAATGATCAAACCTGAAAACCATTTTTTAAAGACAATTCATTTAAAAGCAATTGGTATATTTGACTCTGTCGTCGGCGGATTGTCCATTGCTAGATGTATTTAGGAACAGTTTGGGTGTGGCTCTAACCGCGTTGAATGAACCACGAACGTTAGGTGTGGGGCTTCAGGCTCAATTTTTAGAAAACAATCCACTTAGGGGGTGCAAAATCAAGTGCATTAGCAATTGGTGATCCAAAGCTTCTCTATGAAATCGTGAGATTTTATTGCTTTAAAAAACACTGAACAAATGACGTTATATTACTAAAGTATGTCGTAAAAGGTTAATTAAATGTAATTCATTCATTGTACTATTCTAAAGTAAGTTATTTTATTAAGGGATGATGAAGTGAATAAAGAAACATCACAAACTAAGTACAAAGCAGTTAAAGTTTTGGCCGCTGCTGCAATCATAGCAAGCATTTTCGCACCTGATGGTTTTTTTTCTGGTCACAGAACGGTAAAGCTTGAGGCAGAAGTTACACACTCTAAGCCTGAAATAAAAACTCAATCGGTTACCGTTACTGAGAATACTATTATCAATGGTAATGTCTCATCATCAACCGGTATGCCTATATCTGGCGCGATGGTTACTGTCTTTTCAAGTGATAATACTCGCCGTATTACTGCTTATAGCGATGTTAACGGCAATTATTTTTTACCTGTAACTTACACTGGTGCATTAAAAGTTCGTGCTCGCACACCGTATTTTGAAGATAGTTTAGCAGAGGTCGCTGTCGTTAGTGGTGAGACTCAAACGATAAATTTCATCACAAAAAAAATAACAGAGCCAAGTGCATTATCTCAAACCTTAACGGCGTCAGCACACGTTGCTACTATGAAATGGCCAAAAGAGTCTGACAGAGCAACGTTTGTTAGTCAGTGTAACTTTTGCCATCAAGTGGGTAATTCATTAACCAGAGCGCCACGGGATAAAGCGGCGTGGGAAGCTGTAGTTGATCGTATGGAAGGTTATTTGGTCTTTATCACCGAAGATGAAAAGCAAAGTGTTGCTACTCGTTTACATGAAACCTTTCAGGGAAAACCAATAAAAGCCATTCAAACGTGGGATTATTCACCTGCCTTAGCAAATACTACTATAGAAGAATGGAATGCTGGTGATGGTTTGTCGTTTATTCATGATGCCGATATTGGTCATGATGGACGTTTATACGGTGTCGATGAAGGTCACGACATTATTTGGGAACTAAATCGTAAAACGGGTGAGCTTTTAGAAGTGAAATTACCTGATGTTGACCTACCTGTTGGTGGCAAATTTTCGGGGTTAGCTTTACCCATTGGTGTCTTTTCCGGTAAACATGGCCCTCACAGTACTGCTGAAACAGAAGATGGAAAAATTTGGATAACTAATTCATTGTCTTCACGTTTAATGGCCTATAGCCCTGAGGATAATAAATTTGAAACCTTTGATATTGGCGCTGATAGCATGTACCTGCATACTATCAGAGCTGATAAAAAAGGGCGTTTATGGTTTACCGTTGTTGCGTCAAATCAAGTTGGCGTTTTTGATCCAAAAACTAAACAACTCGACTTATTAGACTTACCTGCTAATGGTATTGCTCGTTGGGTTACTGACGCTATGTTGCCGACACTCGCTGAAGTTGGCAGTTGGTTTCCCCGAGAAAATATTCCAATCAAATGGTCACATCATAAAATATTTAATATGGGTCGTGAGGTAATGAACTTTCCTTATGGTATTGATATCAACCCTAAAGATGGCAGTGCATGGTATGTGAAATTGTATGCCAATAAAATTGGTCGTGTTGATCCCGATACATTAGCCATTGAGGAATTTGATACACCGGCAGTAGGCCCTCGTCGTCCTCGTTTTGCGTCTGACGGCATGATGTGGATCCCTGGTTTTGATACGGGAGTGCTCGTTAGATTCAACCCTGAAACACGAGAATTTAAAGAATTCAAACTACCAACACTTGCACCAAATGAATATGAAACACCATATGCGCTAAATGTTCACCCTGTAACAGGCGTTGTATGGATGACATCAAATCAATCGGATCGTATTTTTTCTTTTGATCCAAAAACAGAGGGATTTACCAGTTATCCTCTACCAACACGAGTGAGCTTTTTACGAGATATGGTCTTTACTCAAGACGGAAAAATATGTTCTAGCAACTCTAATTTACCTTCCTATGCAATTGAAGGAGGGTTGGGTGGTTTTATTTGTTTAAACCCTAATAAAAGTTCAAATGTAAATAATGAAGGGTAGTATCAATGAATAATCAGTTTGATTATATTGTTATCGGTGGTGGTAGTGCTGGTTGTGTGATGGCAAGTCGATTATCAGAAGACCCAAGCATTAGCGTATGTTTATTAGAAGCAGGTAAGCGTGATAACAACGTTTTTATTCAAGCACCAGCAGGTTTGGCGGCAACAGTTCCTAATGGCTTTTTTAGTTGGCATTATAATACCGTCAAGCAAAAGTTTTTAAATAATCGAATAGGATTTCAACCACGTGGCAAAGTTATGGGGGGGAGTAGTTCCATTAATGCCATGGCTTATGTACGCGGTGCTAAATCAGATTACGATAATTGGGCTGCGTTAGGTAATAAAGGTTGGAGCTATCAAGAGGTTTTACCCTATTTTATTAAGGCTGAGCATAATGAAACATTTAGTGATAAATATCATGGTCAAGAAGGGCCACTAAATGTTGCAGAACTACGCAACCCAAGTCATTTAAATGATAACTTTTTGAATGCTTGTGCTGAACAAGGCATGCCTAAACTCGCTGATTTAAACGGCGATAGTCAAGATGGCTGTAGATTAATGCAAGTAACACAAAAAAATGGCGAACGTTGCAGTACCGCTAAGGCTTATATCACTCCACACCTTAATCGAAATAACTTAACGGTTATTACTCAAGCGCAAGTTGCCAAAATTAATATTGAGAATGGTATCGCTCAAAGTGTTAGTTATTATCAAAACAATAAATTAAAAAAAGTCATCGCAACAAAGGAAGTTATTTTATCGGCTGGTGCTTTTGGTTCGCCACAAATTTTACAACTTTCAGGTGTTGGCCCAGCAAAGCACTTAAAAGCAATGAACATTGAGGTGAAAGTTGATTTGCTCGGTGTTGGAAATAACTTACAAGACCATGTTACCGTTATTCCTATTTATAGAACGCCAAGCCATAAAGGTAGCTTTGGAGTATCTATCAGAGGTGGTATTGATATTCTAAAAGGCATATGGCAATGGTCAACAAAGCGCACCGGTATTATCACTAGTAACTTTGCTGAATCGACAGCTTTTTATCGTACAGATGATAATGTACCCGCACCAGATGTTCAGTTAGAGTTTGTTATTGGCTTGGTCGATGATCATAGTCGTAAACTTCATCTAGGTCACGGTTATAGTATTCATGCTACTTTATTGCGACCTAAGAGTGTTGGCACAGTTCGCTTGGCAAGCAATAATGCCAAAGATGCGCCATTAATTGATCCTAACTTTTTTTCAGATGAAGATGATTTAAATCGATTAATCAAAGGATTACAAAAATCACTAGATGTCATGGAAAGTAAAGCGTTTGACGGTGTTAAAGGAAAAATGCTCTATCCGCTGGAACGAAATAATATCGAGCAACTCAAACAATATATTCTCAATCATGCAGATACTGAATATCATCCGGTAGGCACCTGTAAAATGGGGACTGATGAAGATGATATGGCGGTGGTTGATAATCAACTCTGCGTTCGGGCTATTGCGAATTTACGGGTTGTTGATGCGTCAATTATGCCGAGTTTAGTCTCCGGAAATACCAATGCACCAACCATTATGATCGCAGAAAAAGCGGCTCAAATGATTAAAAATAGCCAATCGGCGTAACGATTACTTTGGAAATTATACAAATGAAAACAGTTGTGATCAGTGGAGCGTCAAGCGGTATTGGCTTAGATTTGGCAAAAACTTATGCTAAACAGGGGGCTAACGTCATTTTACTAGCAAGAAACCAAGCTAGATTAGATAGTGCTGTTTCTGAATGCAAAAACAATGCGATTAATACTAACCAAAGTATTTTTTCTTTTTCTGTTGATGTTAATGATAAAGAAAAGTTAGCCGCTTGTGCCGCAGAGGTAAAAGCTAAAGTGGCAGCTCCTGATGTGCTGATTTTAAGTGCTGGTATCATTGCAAGTGTCCGTTTTGTTGACCAAAGAGCTCAAGATTTTGAGCACTTGTTAAGCACTAATGTTATGGGGAGTCGAGCGGTTGTTCAGGCTTTTTTACCTGACATGATGGGAAAGCGGCATGGCAATATATGTTTTATTAGCTCTCTTGCCGGCGTTATTCCAGCTTATGGTTATAGTGCCTACAGTGCATCTAAGTTTGCCTTAATTGGTATGGCGGGTGCTATGCGACAAGAATTTGCTGAATACAATATAGGTGTGAGTGTTGTTTGTCCGCCAGAAGTAGACACACCTATGGTAGAAAACGAAGCGAAACACATTTTGCCTCAAACACGTTTTACTAAAGACTTAGGTGGTATGTTAAGTGTTGAAGCCGTGACTAAATCAGTATTAAAGGGGGTAGCTAAAAATCGCTTTATGATTATTCCTGGAGCTATGGCCAAGTTTTCTTATTGGTGTGCACGAGTTTTTCCTCGAACTTTTTCAGCCATTATGCAATTACTTATTCGACTAAGTTCAAAGTAATATAATTGGTATTAGACGTTTATGTATTCCTGGTTTTAAAATATTTTGTTAAGGAAAGTCATACTAAATAGAATGATCTAGACTACAATTATTGTTACGGATCAGTTACTTTTTATTTAAAGATGAAGCTAACTTATTGTTTATTCTTTACCTTCCTGATGCTGACAGCTTTCTGTCAAGCTCATGATACTGCCCAGAGAAGTAAATCATTTCTTATCTCCCACGCCTCGCATCCAGATATTGATGGTATTAATCACTTACTTGCAAAGATCTATCAAGAACTTGGTTTTAAGGTAGAATTTATACCTACACCCACCAAAAGGGGACTTTTGCTAGTTAGTGCTGGTGTGGTTGATGCTGATTCAGTTCGAAGTAGAAAAACTATTGCCGCACAGCCAAACCTGATCCGTATCGACCCATCTTTCAATCAAGTTGTGCAGTTATTGGTGTGCAGAAAAGGAATTCCCTGCTCTGGTGATATTTTAATGGATAAGAATGCCACTATTTTGATCAATAGTGGTGCTGTTAATGAATTAACTCAAAAGCATATCACTGCTAATATAGTGATTAATGAAAAGTTTGATATTTACTTAGATTTGATTCGTGCGGGCAGGTATCACTATGCTCTTTACCCAACTGATAATAAAAATATGCTGAAATTAAAACAAGAATTTAACGTTGTTGAAATGTCATCATCAAGCTTTCATCACGTTGTCCATAAAAAACATCGCGCATTGGCTCCTGAAATAGAAAAACTATTAATGAAATATCGACAAGAAGCTAAAGATGCTAAAAATAACTAAGTTAAAGTTAGCTAAACTAAAGTTAACTAAAATATAGTTAACTGAAGCAATTTATTAGCCATTGTACTACTAGCCAATACTGCGAAAAATAAACCAATAACTGCCTAAACCTAGTACTATATTGACCGTTACCACCGTCGCTATTTGCTGTGATTTTTCATTAAATAATTTAACAAAAATAAAGGCGGTGCTTGCCATCAGGCAAAGTGCTAATAACTGTCCTAACTCAACACCAATATTGAAAGAGAGCAAGGCCAAGCCTAATTTAGCTGAAGGTAAGCCAATTTCACGTAGTACTTCAGCAAAACCAAAGCCATGAATAAAGCCAAAGGCGGTGGTTAATAAAAACTGCGTTGATTGTTTGTTACTGTTTTTAACTAACAATAAATAGGAGATGGCAACTAAGCTGAGACCCACTAGCGAAAACAGCGGTAAGCCGATATTAGCGATTAGTTTTAATAGCACTAAGGCAAACATAGCGGTAGCAACATATTTGACCAAATTTTTGTTATTTAGCTTTTGAATTTTCTCTAAGGCGACTAAAACAATGCTAAAGCCAATCAGGGCTTCTATGGTGGTCATATTGGGCTGTAACCAGCCTAAAACAGAGAGTGACAAGGTAATGCTATGGCCAAGGGTAAAGCCAGTAATAAGGATTAATGCCTGTGATAACCGGCGGCAAAGCAGTAGCAATGCCAGTAAAAACACGAGGTGATCAGTACCAATGAGAATATGCTCAACACCTAAATCAATATAAGTCTTTGCGGTTTGCCAATAACTCTCATTTTTATTGGTTAAGCTTAGCGCTTGTTTTCTGGTGGCATCGCTTAAAACAATTTCACTAGTTTCTCCTGAAGCTCTGATCAGCCGTGCATAATGCAAATGAGACGGCACAATATCAAAAAAGCTATTCATTTGTAGTTCCAGTGATTCACCGCTTTGACAATTGAACTCTGCTTCAAGGCGGGTGTAGCCCTTACTAGCGGGTAATGAATGTAGTGGGGTAATTATCTGGCAAGTTTTATCGTCAATATTTACCTGAATTTTGCCATTAAGGTGTTCTATTAACAGTTGCGATAGCTCTTTACGGACGTCAATACTGGCATCGGCCGCTAAGCGAGTAATTTCACGAGATAAAATGTTAAAGCTAAGCGACAGTTTTCCTTCGTTTATCTGCCACTGTGAAAATGACTGACTACGGGTATGTGCTGATGCTGACACTTGATAAAAGAATGCTAAGCAGAGTAATAAAAGCATGGAGATTTTTTTGTTGATCACTGGTTTTCTCCAAGAGTTATTTTTTCTGATTTAGATATATCACTGCGATTTCTCAGCCAAAGCAAATAATTACGCACCGCTTTATTACGTTCTACTTCCCTTAAGGCATTAGCAAGCTCTTCTTTGATATTGTTGAATGTCAAATCGCCATCTTGAGAGTTATCGCTGATATTACCTGCAATTTTTTCCTGATAAATATTGTATAGCTCTGTATCGCTATATTCTTTACTGGTGTGTTGAACGGCGATTGTTTCTAGCAGGTTACTAACCACCACTTGGCTGATTTCGGGTTGAAAAATAATACCTTGCGATAAGCCGTATTGAAATAACAGCTCCTCTTCGGTTAATCGGTCAACGATAAGTTGATAATCAACCGCCTGCATGGGTAAAGTTTTTTCTTCTTCCATCATGGTAACTGCGGTTAAATAGTCGATACGTTTTATTGCGCCATCGTTAACTAAAATGGCGTCGTCATAAAAGCGATCAATGGAAACGCCTGCACTGATATTTACTTCGAAAATGGCGACAAGTGCAGCAATAAGTACGCTGGCAATATAAGTATATTGAGAGTTAATCATGGGATAGCATCTCAACTATGTCTTGGGCAATATCAATGGAGGCATTTTCACGTAAATTGATAAGTAAGTCTGAGAGTGCTTTTCTGCGTGCCATTCCTCTATATTCGGCCAATACCTGATCTTTAACATCAATAAAGGGCTGGGCTCTAGCCTCGGTTTTAGCAATTAATAACATTAATGCACAACCTCGCTCAGTGTTTATTGGTGCTGACATTTCACCCGATTTCATTGTGATTAGCTGATTAGCTAATTGATTACCTAACTGACGATAAACTAAGGTTTCGCTGTGTAAATTGTTCGCCAGTGGTTGGTTAACTAAGTTGTTATGCCAATCAGTGGTTAAAGAAGTCGATTCTTGCCAAGCTAGTTTTACTGTTTGAGCTTGTCTGCATTGCTTATCATCTTGATTAAAACTAGCAATTTCTACTTGAAATTGTTTAGGAGAAGTAAACATATTTAGCTGAGCTTGGTAAAACGCTTTTAAGCCAGTTTCATCGGGCTGTTTTTTCAATACCTTATTTACTTCTTGTTCAACCACTCGTTGTACAATGGCTTTTCTAATCACTCTGTCTGATTGTACTAGGCCAAGTTCTTCTGCTCGTTGCAACAACAATTTATTGTCTACTAACAGAGAGAGTACCTCACTTATCGATAAACTAGGGTTTTGAGCTTGTGCGTGTTCAAATTCATTATGGCTGATGCCGTTACCATTAATGGTAATAATATTATTATTATTAAAGCTAAGTGAACTCTGCACACCAGAGCCTATCACCGCAAGGATAACCCCTGTAGTAAATAGAATCAGCAGCAAATATTTTGAGTATGCAGAGTTTGTCATTAACTAGCCTTATTTATAATTAACGAAGATGGGCGACGACCAGGCTCGATGCCCTTCGCTAGCCAAACAATCATCATCTTGCGCGGTTTTAAATGAGCCTTGGCATATATTTACTGAAACTGCCTGGCCATTTTCATCAAACTTAGTGTGTAAAGTATCGGCGTTGATCATAGGTATTGCCTGCTCAATAACACGGGCATAATAAAACGTATCTCTAGCACCATTGCTATATTCTTCATCGGTAAAGGTTACTTCACATTTTGCAGTGTTCTGTGGGCATTGAAAAACTTTCCAACTATTTTCAATCAATGATTCAACCGGCTCATCTTGGTACGATTGCGGTTTAATACGGGTTATTTCAATGCGCTGAATTGTGTAACGCTTGTCTGTTGGGTTGAAACATTCACCCAAAGACATCTTTTCCAGTTTATAACTGTCTAAACTGGCATTAACATGATCTGGGCAGCCCTTTTCTTGAATAGGTGACCCAACAGCCGTTACTTTAAATGACGGATTCTCTTTGCGATCAACAGAACTACCCATTGGCGCGGTCAGCTTATTGTTATTATTGATCATATCAAACCATAACATTATTTTATGACCACTGGTGCCGTAAACTCGTTTGTTTTTCATGCCCTGCCAAATACCTTCACGGCTACGCTCATCAACGTGTACTGCAGCAAGCCCACCAAGGTATAAAAATGAACCGACACGCTCTACTTGTGCTGCTCTAAGTTTTAATTTCGCTGGGTCATATTCTTCTCTAGTGCGTGATGATGATTGATATTCACCATCATCAGGTATCATCAAGCTCTGCCAAAACTCCTCTCTAGGACCATTGGCTTCACTGGCAAATACGCGGCCGACTTGTTTAAAGCCATGACCAACTCGGGCGGTGTGGGTATCGGTTGAAGCAATAAACCCCCATTGAAAGCCTAATGGATTCTCCGGGTCATCAAAGTTACGTAGCGCTAGGCCATATTGAGCTGATTTTTTAGGACGATAGCTAAAGGCCGGGTTAAACATATTTCTGACTTGCTCTGCATCTAACCATTCTTCAGGTTTGTGAGATGGTACGGTTAAAAATCCTGTTTTATCATCGGTATTAACAAAGTTTTGTCGCGCGGTTATGGCTCTGTTATCACATTCAGCGGCTGAATTATTTGCTTCTAAACTATTTTCATCTAAGCAACGCTGACGGATAATTTCACCAGCTTGCCAGCAGCCAGGCAAATAGTCTTTTTGTGGCTCAGGACAATAATATTGACCTGCGGCATTTTTAGGACGAGGATCGAAACTTCGGTATTGCTCTGAGCCGCCATGGCCTGAGTATACTTCAATCAATGATGCTAGGTTATTATCAACATCTGTAGCGTTTAAGTGACTTTCCCAGCTGGCATCAGGTGGAGTATAAAGACCCCAGGTCATACCGTGTGGAACTACTATGGTGTCAATGTCCCATTCATTGAGCTTTTTATATAGCTCTCCAGTGGTAGTTGCCTGTTCATAACAATCGGCGGGCAATTCATTCGACGGAATATCAGCAGCACAATTTGGCGTACCGGCCATTTTATCGATAAGACTATTGTAGGCGGCATAATAATCTTTATGTCGTGGGTCGAGTATTTCCAACATTTTCGATAATTTGCTTGATGAGTCACGCTTGGCGACGGTAGAAACTTTAACTTTGGCGGCAATGGGGCGACTGGGCAAATTACCCTCTGAGGTGTCTTTAAATAGCACATTATGATGTCCATAGTGCTCTTCTTTGATCACGCCAACCTGGGTCCATTCATAACCCATAAAGGCATAGGTATCTTGGTAATCACCCTGTTGACTGGCCAGATTACATTTATTGACTGACTCAATGGCATCGTGCCAGCGTTCTGGTGTATAAGACTCAGAATGATCAGTTAAAAAATAAAAATCTAATTGTGAAACAAAGCGAGCGTAATCGCAGGCATAACCTGGAGGGAACGCACCTTGAGCACCGTGCATTAAAGGCAATGAAAACATAAAGGCGTCAGAAGAATTAGTGGTGTGCACATGGGTATCACCAAAGAGAATTTGAGTATCACTAGTCACACCAAATGCTGCCAGTGAATTCACTTGATTCGTCTGACGCAATGACACTTGTTTTGCCGGTAATTTGGCTTGCGTTACTTGGTTTTTGACAAAAGGAGATTCCTGCCAATATAAGTTAGGGTCAGCAAAATATCCGGGGAGAATTTTATATGCTGAATCCGGCATTTTTCCTGAAAAGAAACTGATAACAAATATCAAAATTACAACGAATGATAAGAGTATTTTTTTCATATTTATCTCATGCTAGGTAATTATTATTTTAACTGTAAATATATTTATTGATTACGTTCTTTATTGCTTAACTTAATATTGAATAACTTAAAGGTAGTTGTTGCTTGCTAACCATTGTTGACATTTTTCCATGCCAGATTTTAATGAAATCTTAGGCTGATAGCCCAATAGCATTGACGCTTTTTTATGGCTATAGTCTGCACATGGCCGACTTAACATTTTTATAGTATTGAGGTTTATTTCCGTGGTTTTACCTAAAGCGTGCATGATAAATTCATTAACTGAAGCAATAATCGCTAATAGGCGGTTTGGTAACATCGGCAATTTGTTTTTACCTAACATTTTCGCTAAATGACCAAAATATTCATGATTACTGACTTCTTCATCACCTGATAGAATAAATATTTGTCCAACGCCAGCCGTTTGTGTGGCTGCAAGGTGAATGCCATCGACCAAATCATCAATATAAATAGGGCCGAACATGCCTTTAGGCACTAAAAATTTATTACGTTTCATTTCTTCAATGGGGGTAATCACCCATGGGCGAGATCCCGGGCCATAAACATCGCTTGGACGTATAATGGTGCAATCGATATTACCACTGCTCTGGTAGTTCATTACCAAATGTTCACTGGTTATTTTTGTATCTCGATAGGGGTGATTTTGTGTTTTAAGCGGTATGGTTTCATCAATAGTCGTTGTTGCTTCAAAGCCACAAGCGGCAACAGATGATAAGTGCATAAAACGTTTTACTGAGCCACAAGCTATAGCTTCATCTAATACTGTTTTAGTGCCAACTACGTTTACCTGCCAGGTTTGCTCATAGCTAAGGGCATTTGATACTACTGCAGCAGTATGTATCACCAAGTCAGAGCCTTCTAGTATATCGCGCCACTTTTCAGGGCTAGAGAGGTCGCCTTGCACAATATTGTTTTCAATATCAGCAATCATATCCATACCGCAAACATCTGCACCTAGGGAGCGAAATTTCTGCGCAAGTTTTCTGCCGATAAAGCCGTTTGCACCGGTAATAAATACTTTTTTATACTGAATCTGAGCTTGAGTTTGGGTCATGAAAAAGATCCTGATATTGAGCAGCATTTAAAAAATAGCTGCTTTACAAATAACTAATATTAGAACATTATTGAAGTTTCCAAAGTAATACATTACTTTTTACGACAACAAAGAGGCTCTTGACGTCAATGTTAGATCTTGTTCGCGCGGCATCAATAAATAATTTTGATCAGGTTGTAGAAGAATTTGGTGGCGACCCTGTAGCGCTTTTGCGACAAGTAAACTTATCACCTAAATTGCTGGAAGAGCCGGAAATGTTTTTCCAGTACTATGATTTTATCAGACTAATGAATCTTGCATCTTATACCTTAAAACAGGAGGCTTTTGGTTTGCATTTAGGTTGCAAACAAGGTCTGGATATGTTCGGTTCAATGGGCTATTTATTAAAAAATTGTCAAACGGTTGGTGATGCGTTAATTAACTTACGACGTTTTTTTCATGTTCATCAAACTTCTGCTGATATCGGTTTATCTGTTGCCAATGGCTTCGTTACCTTATCATTTTCAATTAATATCCAGATCAAGGACAGTACCATTCAAGCGTTAGATCTTGCTACAGCTTTTGGCGTTAATATGCTCAAATCACTGACCTCTTCCAAAATTAAATTTAATGCCATTCATCTACAACATGCGCCACCTGCTGACAAAAAACGTTATAAGAAATATTTAGGATTAACGCCCATTTTTAATAGTACTTTTAACGGTGTTATTTTTGATGCCAGCATTTTAGATAGACATATTGACGAGGCTGATCCTAAACTTCTGTCGATATTAACCTCTCAGTTGGACAGTAACAATATAGGTTATGTTGATGAAATTCCAAATTTCGTTGAAACGGTCATTCGTCAAAATATTGCTGTAACACCAATGAGCATTGAAGAGGTGGCGCAGCTTATGGCATTAAGCGTCAGGAATTTACAACGCTACCTTAAAGAGCAAGACACTTCATTTAGAAAAATCGTTGATAATGTTCGTAACAATTTAGCCTCTCAATATTTAATTGACTCGACTTTAAGTTTAAATCACGTTTCTGATGCCTTGGGTTTCTCTAATTACAGTGAATTTTCTCGAGCATTTAAGCGTTGGAATAACATGTCCCCGAAAGACTTTCGTAATACCCACTCACCGAGAAAACGCTTTACTCGTCTTAAAAATATGTAACATCTTATCCTTATTTGTAATTAAATGCGGTTCTTTTGTCGTAAAAAGTCATAACTTTTGCGTGAAATGGAGATAATTGCTGAGTAGCTTGGGTAACAATATTGTTACCCAATTACATTTAGAATTAAGTTCTATGTTGAAAGAAGCAAATATTTGTCAAGTTGCCATTGTATCAAAACAGGCAAAACTATTACGTAGCTGGTACTGCGACATGTTTGGTTTTCTACCAGCAAGTCAAACCATCTTTACCGGACCATTAGCTACTAGAGTGCAAGGTGTACCTAAAGATCTCAATTTTTGTTATTGGGCAGTCGATGGTAAGCGACAGTTTCAATTGGAATTTTTTAATTTTATCTCGCCAAAAGTTAATCCAAAGCCAGATAGCTGGCAGCCTTATGATCACGGTTATAACATTATTGGTATTCATAGCTGGGATTTTGAGCAAACTCTCGCACGTTTGCAAACATCACAAACATGTCAGCTCTCAGCTATTAAAGGAGAACAAGGGCAACGATGGTTGATGGTGACTGACCCTGATGGTAATTATGTAGAAGTTACTGAAGCGGATCCTTTAGTAGAGCAATACAAAGTCTATCCGGAAATTCCGGCAACAGTGCGGTATGTCAGAATGTCAGTTGCTGATATTAACCAAGCGCAATTATTGTGGCAGTCATCATTTGGCTTAACTGAAAATAGCAGCGTACAATTACCGAAATATCACGATGAAATTTTATTTCCTAAACAACCTCCAAATTATCAGCAATGCCTATTGCAAGGGCAAGGAATATTATTAGAGTTAAGACAATATGAGCAGCCGATGGCAAAACCTAGGTTGGCCAATCATAATGTAACGGATCAAGGTATTATGAATATTGCCATTGGTGCAGATTCCGTGTCACAGTGGAATGATTACTATAATGGCGCCTTACAACAATGCCAACCCAATGGTAAGCCACTCGATGCTGGTATTTTTAAAGTAATGTATGTCAATGAACCAAATAAAGAAAATATTGAAATTCTCTATCCAAGAAAATGGGCTTATGCTTTAACGGGGTTTAACCCCAGCGGCGTTTTTGCTCGCGGAGATATTGTTATTGACGCTTCAATTGAGCGAGTATGGCAATGTATTACTGATCACAATAACGCCGGTAGCTGGGCCTTTTTCTCAAGCAAGTTAGTTCGTGCTGGTGATCAAGATAAAAATGGCTTAAAGGCACTAAGAAAAATAACGTTATTTGGTCTTAGTTTTCAAGAAGAAATAACTGGTTGGCATGAGCAACAAGCTTACCTTTATCGGTTAAAAAGCAAATGGATGCTTAGAAATCACCGCGGAATGTTAAATATTAGTTCTTGTGGCAAAAAGGTAAAATTATCTTGGTCCATCCATTTTAGTGCGCCACTACCTGGCTTAGGAAAAATCAGCAGCTTAATATTAACCGTGTTAATAAAAGCTTCATTGAAAAAATTAAAAAAACAACTGCAAGGTTAAGGAAATCATTATGGGAATGTTAATGAAGAGCAAATTGAATATTGCATGTATTTCATTACTGTTAACTAGTAGTAATGTCGTGGCTAAGCAAACACATAATGAGCAAAAGGCTAAACCGGCACAGCAAGTGTATTTTGGTGATACTCACATGCATACCCGTTTATCTGGTGATGCAAGAGGTTATGGCCTAACCTTGGGGCCAGAAGATGCATATCGTGTTGCCCGCGGGGAAGAACTTACTTCAGCTACAGGACAAAAAGTTAAACTAGCAACACCGTTAGATTTTTTGGTGGTGGCCGATCACGCTGAAGGCATAGGCATCATGGATGAAATCATTCGCGGTAATGCCGATCTCAATCTTATTCCGCAAATTAAAACATGGCATGAAATGCTAAATAAAGGTGGTAAAACTGCCTATTTGGCGGTGCGTCAATTAATCACCGCACAAGGTAATGGCCAATTACCAAAAGAAGTGACTTCAAATTTAAAAATAACCAAAAATACTTGGCACAATTATATTGAAGCTGCTGAGCAGTATAATGAACCGGGTAAATTTACTTCGTTATTAGGTTTTGAATGGAGTGCCATGCGCAAAGGTAATAATCTGCACCGTGTGGTTATTTATCGTGACGGTGGTGATAAAGTTTCTCAAACATTACCGATTGACAGCAATCGAACTAACCATGATCCCGAACAGTTGTGGCAAGCCTTAGCTGCTTATGAAGAAAATACCGGAGGGCAAGTATTAGCTATTCCTCACAATGGCAATTTAAGCAATGGCATGATGTTTTCAATGACAGATCTTACTGGAACTCCTATCAGTAAGGCTTATGTCAAAACGCGCGCTCGTTGGGAGCCTTTATTTGAAGTTTCACAAATAAAGGGCGATTCTGAAACTCATCCATTATTATCACCCAATGATGAATTTGCTGATTATGAAAGGTGGGATGTCGGCAATCTAGCGCTTACACAAAAGAAAGAAAACGATATGCTCGCTGGCGAATATGCACGTTCAGGGCTAAAACGTGGATTACTGCTTAAGCAGCAGCTTGGCATAAATCCTTTTAAAGTGGGTATGATTGCCAGCTCAGACAGTCATACTGCTATTCCGGTCACAGATGAAAATAAGTTTTTAGGAAAGCATGTTAGGGTTGAACCTTCAGCTAATCGCTGGCAAAAAAATGTTGCACAATCAGCGGTAAATGATTTGAAGATACCGGGTTGGATGCAGTCGGCTTCTGGATTAACAGCAGTATGGGCAAACAATAATACCCGTGAAGATCTCTTTGATGCGATGAAGCGCAAAGAGGTTTATGGTACCACCGGCCCTCGTATTCAATTACGTTTTTTTGCTAGTTGGGATTTTATTCGCCAAGACGCTACTCAAAATGACTTTGTAAATATTGGCTACTCAAAAGGTGTGCCGATGGGCAGTGATTTACTTGCTAGCAAAAGCTCGAACAAGCCAAGCTTTATTTTTTCTGCGGCAAAAGATCCTAACGGTGCCAATTTAGATAGAATTCAAATTATTAAAGGTTGGCTAGACGCTGAGGGTGTTAGCCATGAGAAAGTTGTTAATGTCAGCTGGTCAGGTGAACGCAAACTGGTAGCGGGTAAACTAACCGATGTTGGTAATACAGTCGATGTGGCCAATGCTACTTGGCGTAATACCATAGGATCCGCTGAGCTGCGGGGTTTTTGGCAAGACAATGACTTTTCAACTGAGCAACAGGCGTTTTATTATGTTCGTGTTATCGAGATCCCGACCCCTCGTTGGACTGCTTACGATGCGAAAAAATATCAGGTGAAAATGCCTAAGGAAGTTCCAATGATTACCAGGGAAAGGGCTTATTCCTCGCCTATTTGGTATGAAGCAGATAAGTGATAAATTTGTGGAACGACAATGAGTGGTTAACATTAAATAGCCAAAACCACTTTTTATAGCAATATTTCTTAACTTGATTGTTAACTAATTAAGATCACAATATGAAAAATTTACTACGAGAGCCGTTATTACATTTTTTACTCTTGGGCACACTAATATTTGCCAGTTATCAGTTAGTGCCAAGCTCCAATGTCAGTAGCACGCTTGTTGTTAGCAAGCAGCGTATTGATAACCTCAGCAATGCTTTTCAAGCAACTTGGTATAGACAGCCAACGGATGAAGAGTTAAACAGCCTCATTGATCATTATATTTTGGAGGAGCTGTATTACCGAGAAGCGCTTATTTTAGGCTTAGATCAAGATGATGCCGTTATTCGTAGACGCTTACAGCAAAAAGTAGAATTTATCAGTAAAGATCTTAGCTCAATTATAGATGCCAGCGATACTGAGCTTGAGCAGTACTTAACAGCAAATATCGAAAAATATCGTGGTGAGTCCACCTATAGTTTTATTCAAGTTTATCTAGACCCAACAAAACATCAACAACCTTTTCAGCTTGCCCAGCAATGGTTAGCAGGTATGGATTCAATAAAACCTGATGGCGACGCCACTATGTTACCCTCTGTGATATTAGCTAAAAGTCAACGGGTGATCAGCAGTATCTTCGGTGACGAGTTGGCTGCTTATGTGGCAAATGCTAAGCCTGATCTTTGGTTAGGCCCAGTTGCTTCAAGTTTTGGATTGCATTTAATTTATATAAGCGAAAATCAGCACCAGCCTGTACCTTCGTTAGATAAGGTCAGAGATAAAGTCAGTCGCGATTGGGCCTTTGAGCAAGAAAAGAAAATAAAAAACACGATGGATGAAAACTTGCTGAAGAAATATAACATTACAGTTGAGCATGTTAATTATGCGACTAATTAGGCTTTTTCAAGATATTAAACCCTTTATTGGATTTTTCTTGATCATTTTTTCTTCTGTCATAAATGCCGATGAAATGCGTCCTGCATTGGTACAAATAGACCAAGTTGATGATAGTCACTATCAGATATTATGGAAAGTACCTGCCCGCGGAGAAATGAAATTAAAACTAAGTTTATTATTGGACGGACAACAGCCACCCACAAGGCGTGAGTCTTATTTTGTTGCCGGTAGCTATATTGAACGTTGGCAAATAGCAAGGGCAGGTGGGGTAGAAGGTCTGCACTTAGAAGTCAATCAAGCAACTAGCAAGCTTACTGATATAATTATCCGTTATCAAAGCCTAAAAGGTGAAGTAGTTACTGGTCGAATAAATGCTAGTCAGCATAGCTTTACTTTTCCTCAAGAACTTAGTTATGAAAATGTTGTGAAAACCTACACTATGCTGGGTATTGAGCATATTCTCATTGGACTTGATCATTTACTCTTTGTTGCCTGTTTGGTGTTAATAGCAGGAGTGAGCAGTAAACTATTTTGGGCAATAACCGGTTTTACAATAAGCCATTCTGTGACCTTAGCTGTTTCGTCTTTAGGCATATTTTCCGTACCCATTGCTCCGCTTGAAGCGGTGATCGCACTTTCTATCATCTTTTTGGCAGTTGAGATTGCAAAACGCAACAAGGCGAGTCTAACTTATCGTTATCCTGTGGTGGTATCGTCAAGTTTTGGTTTACTGCACGGTTTTGGCTTTGCCGCGGTACTGGCAGAAATTGGTTTGCCATCGCAAGATTTTATCTCGGCGTTATTATTTTTTAATGTCGGCGTCGAAATAGGACAGCTCTTGTTTATTGGTGCAATCATTTTGCTTTTGGCAGTATTGCAAAAATTTAAGAACCTTAATATTAAACATGTTGAACATCTCAGTAGTTATGCCATCGGCAGTGTCGCCGTTTTCTGGTGTATTGAGCGAATATTGGCATTTTGAGCTTAGCAATTAAATCTTAATAGCTTACTTAAAAATTTGCTATTTGAGACTTGCTTGAATGATAAGCAATTCAAGTGTTTGATTACTATTATTCAATAAGCCATGAGTACCATGTGGTTTATTTAGAATATCTCTTTGTCATAAATGCTCCTTGCGTATAACGCTTAATATAAATAGGAAAATAAAGTGCTTAGGTTGTCACAGCCAAGCGTATTATTCCATACTTAACCGTTAGGCAGGTATAGCTCAGATAGTTTATTAATCACTCTGATGTTCTGTGGAGGTATTTCTTGATTATTCTCTGCAAGCCAAATCGGGTTAATACCCACTGCTAATGCCGGCTTTATATCTTTTTCGAAGTTATCGCCAACCATCGCTATATTTTTCACTGGTTGATTTAGTTTGGCAATGATAGCGTTGAGAAATTCAGGTGAGCCTTTTAGCAATCCTAAGTTAGCTTTACAAAAATAGCCCGATATAAATTTATTTAAACCAACGCGTTCAAAAGCCGATTCAACCTCTGATTCAGTGGAGTCGGCAGCACCAGTAGCTATATATATTTTGGAATGTTCAGATAATGCTGCTAAAGTTTCCTTAGCTCCAGTAACAGCTTCAACTGTTTCCCAATCACACATTTTTCCCGTCGCATCAGGGAAATCGACCATTAAAGTGTCGCCCCAATCAAATAGATATATGTTTATCACTAAATCTCCGTGTACGTTTTAACAGCTTTTTGGTGTAACTAAACACTTCGATAACAGTCCGTATATTTTGGTTAATGTCTTTTGTGGTCACTTTAGATAATATCCATAAGTGGAAAAACACCATGAAGACAAGTATTTAACACCATTAGATTACGTCTTAACTCTTTATCGATAATAAGCTGACATTTTTTATAATATAACTTTATTGATATAAAGTTTAAATGGAAAATCTATGAAATTAGATTTTCCATCAAATTGCGAGTAGCTGCTCCCTTAAAAACTAAAGTACGTAAATAGAGGAAATCATAACGTATATGTACCCGAACGCCTTTTTAATTCACCATGAGCCACTAAACGGTCGAGCGCTGTTTGTACTTGTTCAATGTTATATGAGACTTTTTCATTCACTAACCAGCTTGAATAGATACCTTGCAAAGAAGCTGACGCATTAGGGTGGATTGAAAGATAGTCGAGAATACCTGTTTGAATTTCGCTATGAAGATCTGTCAATTTCATTGTTGTTGCCTAAGTTTTGTTGGGCTGCATAGGTAAGCATAGTTGATGCTGTTCCACTTTTCCTTATATCAATATTGATTATTAGGGATATTATCGCTGAGAAAATTACCCAATAAAAAAGGAGCATTGAATGCTCCTTTTATTAACTTGTTGCTTTTGTTGTTTTTAAACTAGCTTATTTCGGTTTATACCAAATGGGAGAGGTCCAAGCTCGTTCTTGAATGATTGCAGGAATATC
>Ga0209184_1000808_pt1 | contig 27030 bp, 22 predicted proteins | sample EN8Hudsemesocosm_2_FD_184627 | JGI IMG/M metagenome (GOLD analysis project Ga0209184, IMG submission 184627) | Methane-oxidizing microbial communities from mesocosms in the Hudson Canyon - EN8C Hudson Canyon (SPAdes) (version 2) | ecosystem: Environmental > Aquatic > Marine > Cold seeps | place... | reverse complement strand
AAATTTTTTGCAGGGGGAAGTCGTCTTTTGCGATGGGTAAATCGATGCATCCCTTGCCGTAGGGGATGTGCCCTTGCAATAAGGCGGTGTAAGTTTTTTTCACCGTGCGCGCAGCGAATTGCTCACATATATCCTTGTTTACCTGTTTGTTAAGGGCAATCACCATGAGACCCGAGGTGCCCAAATCTAGCCTGTGTACCATTAAGGCACTGGGGAAATCTTTCACTAACCTATGATGAACTGAATCTAAATTAGCCGGGTGTTTGCCCGACAAACTTAATAATCGGCTGGGTTTATTAATTAACAAAAGGTGCTCGTCTTGATGAAGAATTTCAATGTCATCAAGACACTTGGGGGCAATAAATGGGGCGCTTTCAGTTTGCATCTAATATTTATCCTAATCAGTACAAGCCCACCCCGTGAGCGATTTTTCGGGCACAGGGTGCCCTCCTACAGGACATGTAAATTGGCAAGCGGGCAGTTTAACACCAACCGCTTGCAGGCCCAATGTGGAATTATGCAGGCTGTTTAGGGATGCGTAATACAATCACTAGGGTGAATATGCCGCAGCCCGCAAAACCCAGTATTAAGGGCAATACCGTGCCATCGTAAAGCTGGCCAATCATGGCGCCAATGAGCACAGACATAAAGGTGGATACCGTGCTGATTACCGAGTTGGCCACCCCGGCAATGTGACCCAAGGGGTGCACGGCGAGGGTATTAAAGTTGCCAAACAGAATGCCAAAACAAAAGAAGGTTAACCCTAAGTAAATCATGAAGGCCAGCAGCGGTGGCTGCCCTTGTTGAGCCTGGGCATAGATATAAAAAACCAGAGACAGCAACGACAATACGCTTAAGGCGATAGTGCAGAGTTTTTCCATGGCAAAATGCATCACCAGTTTTGAGTTGGCAAAGGAGGCGAGCCCTAACGCCAAAGCCAGTACGCCAAAATACAAGGCAAACAGTTCGCCGGTTTGATATTGAACTTGGAAAATTTGTTGGGCCGAACTTAAATATCCAATAAACGAGCCAAACATGATGCCACCGGCCAGGGTATAGGGCAGGGATACTGGGTGTTTAAGGGTTTCCAATACACCGGATTTCACATTGTTATAAGAGAATGGAATGCGGTTTTCAGGTGCCAGGGTTTCGCTTTGACGCAGGTGCAGCCACAGCAAGGAACACAGGGCAAAAACAAACAGTAATACAAATATACCCTGCCATGGGGCAAACAATAAAATAGATTGGCCAACCGATGGGGCCAATGCCGGCACCATAATAAAGGTCATCATGATAAGTGACATTACGCTGGCCATCTCCTTACCAGAGAACTTGTCGCGAATCATGGCAATGGAGACCACTCGACAGGCGGCCGCGCCAAACCCTTGCAACAGGCGCCCCAATATCATCAGGCTAAAATCTTGAGCAAACAGGGAAATTAAATCCCCCACTAAAAAGATGCTCACGCCCAGGTAAATGGCTTTTTTGCGGCCAAAGGAATCGGAGATGGGGCCGTACAACATGAGGCCCATGGACATGCCCAGGAAAATACTGGAAATCACCAATTGGTTGTCGTTGGGGTTCATTACATTAAGGCTGCTGCCAATGGCACCCAAAGCGGGCAACATGGCATCTATGGCCAGCGCCATGAGGGACATAATCATGGCCATTAGAGCGATAAATTCTTTACTGCTGATGGAAGATGGCTGAACGCTCATACTACCGTGCCCCTTGGCTTGACGAGGCAGCATACTAGCATTTTTACACGTGTTTGCCTTGCAATGCACTGTCCTAATCTTGGCACTTGTATTGGCGGCAAACATCTGACCAAATAGCCATAAACTGGCTAGCTGTGCATGTGTTAAACGGCCGCAGTGCCCATGTAGAATATTAAATGGAATGTATCATGACAAAATCAAGGAAGCTGGAACCCTGTAGCTGGGCCAAGGGCGATTTGTATCTGGCTTATCATAAAGATGAGTGGGGTGTTGAATGCCGTGACGATAAAAAGTTATTTGAAAAATTGTGCCTGGAAGGTCAGCAAGCAGGTTTAAGCTGGATTACCGTGCTTAAAAAACGGACCCATTACCGTAAGCGTTTCCACAAGTTTAACCCCGTTAAAGTCGCCGCCATGAGCGACGCCGATTTAGAAGATTGTTTGCTGGACACTGACTTGATTCGTAATCGTTTAAAAATTTATGCCATTCGCAGTAATGCACAAGCCTACCTGGCCATGAAAAAATCCGGCATTAAACTCGCGGATTTTGTCTGGGGATTTGTGGATAATCAGGTGGTGATGAATCGCTACTCAGACATGTCACAAATACCTGCACAAACCGAGCAGTCCCAGGCCATGAGTAAAGCCCTTAAAAAACTGGGTTTTAAATTTATTGGCCCCACCATTTGTTATGCCTTCATGCAGTCCATGGGATTAGTGAACGACCATCTAACAAATTGTCCGCAGCATCCGGATAACGCAGCCGGGAATAAATAATGTCGGCACCCGCCTCCCACATATTAACCCAGAGCGTGCCCCGGTTATTTTTCACTATGGCCATGCCCATTATTTTGGGTTTGATGGTAAGTGGTTTGTACACCTTTGTTGACGCCATTTTTATTAGTCGTGCCGTGGGTACAGATGCCATAGGCGGTGTATCGGCGGCGTTTCCTATTCATATGTTGATGATTAGTATCAGTACGATGCTGGGCAGCGGCATGGCCTCTATTATCTCAAGACGCCTGGGAGCCAATGAGGATTTACAGGCATCCAAGGTATTCAGTGCTTCCTTGCAGTTGTCATTGCTGGTGGGAATAAGTGTATCGGTTTTATTGTTTTTACTGCGGGAACATATTTTTTCTTTAATGAATACTCCGGCTGCCTTGTTGCCCTACGCTATGGAGTACATCACCCCCATTGCCTGTTACGGTTTGATTAGTTTTAGCTACGGCACCCTTAGTGAGAATTTTCGGGCACAAGGAAAAAACGTATTGGTGATGCAACTCATGGCCTTGTCGGCGGTGATGAATGTGATTTTGGATGCGTTGTTTTTGTTTGTATTTGAATGGGGGGTAGAGGGGGCTGCCTGGGCCACTGTATTAGCCATTAGCATATCCCTAGTGTTTGCACTCATTATGTTTAATAGGGGCGAATACAGAGTACAATTTTTATGGCGCTACTTTAGGTTTATTCCTATCATCCACAAGGAGGCCCTATCTCTGGGTTTCCCTATCTTTTTATCTTACCTGGGCTTTGCTCTCATGTTAGTAATGGTGAACTTGGCCATCGCCAATGTGGCGGGCAGCGATGCCCAGTTATTAATCAGTGCTCACGGTATTTTTAATCGTACCTTCATGCTGATATTTTTACCTGTGCTGGGCATGATGATCGCGTTTCAAACCTTTGCCGGTTTTAACTATGGTGCCCAACAATATGTAAGGGTTAAACAAGGGTTAAAGGTGGCCATCTGGTATACCTCGGTTTATGGGCTGCTGTGGACGGTGTTCATGCTTACCCGCTCCCACTGGTTATTTCAATTATTTACCACCGACCAAGCGCTTATTGATGCGGCCGTGAACATGAGTGAGGTCTTTTTTATGGCCTATGCGGTGGTGGGGATTCGCACAATTTGCCCGTCGTTGTTTCAGGCACTGGGTTTTGCCAAACCTGCCATTGTTTTAAATGCTCTGCACAATTATTTTTTACTGTTACCGGCGCTGTGGTTCTGTTCGGTTAATTTTGGAGTAGAAGGCATCTGGTTAACTTTTCCGGTGGTGGATATAATTGGTGCGATTATCATAGGCATCTATACTAGCCGATATATTAATAAACTTGCGCTGAAAAAAGACACCATCGAATACAGTGACGGAGAGAAAAAAGCGGCATGAATAAACTGGAAGCAGGGACATTTGAGTATTTCTCACAAACCTTTAATGGCTTGGATTTATCGGCCAGCAGTCATAGCGAACTGGAGTTTGAAGACTGCACTTTTGTGAAGTGTGATTTTAGCGAAAGCAAATTTGGAAAGTGTAAGTTTATCGATTGCCGCTTTGTGGATAGCAACTTGAATAACGTATCGGTTACACACAGCAAATTTATGGAGGTGAGCTTCGAGGGTTGTAAAATAGTGGGGGTAGATTGGAGCAAGGCTGATTGGCCCAGTATCGCTTCTTTTGGAGCGATAAAATTTGAATCCTGTTTGATTAGTTACTCTTCATTTTATGGCCTAGAGCTGCAAGAAATTAGCATTGTGCATTGCAAGGCGCTGGAGGTGGATTTTCGTGAAGGCAATTTCACCGAATCGGACTTTGGCTATACTAATTTTAGCGGTAGCCTGTTTTCCAAAACCCGCTTGCGCAGCGTTAATTTCGCCGAAGCCACTAATTATCATATTGATGTATTAAATAATGATATTAAGGATGCTAAATTCAGCCGTTATGAGGCGGTGAGTTTGTTGGAGTGTTTAGGGATTGAGTTGCTGGACTAACCTCACTTCATAAACCCCGACAATGTTGAGGTCAGGTTATCCTGGATTGAAATAGTGCAGCTTCAAATTGAGGTGTTTGAAACATGGATGTTTCAAGAGAGCCTCCATGGACGGATTCACGGCGGCCTTAATTTGAAGTTGTACTATTTTAAGCCGGCAGGGTTGATAAATTTCTGGTCGCCGTAGAGCCCTAATCAAGGTATCAATATTCACCTTTCAATGAGCCCATAACCCATACTTTTTTCAGGGCCGCGTAAATACGTCCCTGTAGCCTGCGCTGGCATTCATGCCAGCGACACCCAGAAAACGGTATGGGTTACAGGCTTGCCCACCTTTTGAATGCTCTATTCAAGTTCTTTAATTACCTTCATGGAAATCCCGTAGTGATATTTAATCTGCTGGCGGCCGTATTTATGGGGTTTGGCCACTGGGCAAGCCACTCGCGCCAAACAAGTATGTTGGCACTTGGAATTTTCCGACTTGCGATAGGTAAGGCACGCATTCATATCAAAGTTATCCAGCGCACACGCCTGGGCCGGGCACAATTCAATACAAATTTTATTCTGGCAACTGTCACAGGGAGACTGACTCTCTAATTTTGGCGTAGTCTCAATGTTGGTATCGGTTAACAGCACCGCCCGATAAGCAAACCAACTTCCCCATATATTATTAATGCCCACCATAAAAGGCGAAGGATAATGCCAGCCAGCCAGCTCCCCCAGTGCTTGTAAATTAATGGGTTGGTTGGAGGGGTAAATAAACCTGTGGGGCTTGTTTGGATAGTTTTGAGTAAACCAGTCTTGAACTGTGTTCATGGTGGCTTGGTCTATGGGTTGCTCTGCCAGCCAGGCGTCTTCGTGCAGTGCATTCCACATTTCCTTGCCGCCGTGGGCAATGAGTATGAGCTGTTTATAGTTTTGTAAATCACCCACCAAGGCCTTGAGTTGCTCCTGTAAAGTGTTGGGTAACTGGCTGATGTTAAAAACGGACTGTAAATTTAAACCGTGTGAATTTAACAGTGAGGGTTCAAATGTCAGGGGGGCGGGCATGGCATATCTTCTTGTTGGGACTGGGCCTAGTTTAAGTGACTATTACAATATTGGGAAACCCTGTGCGACCACCTTAAGAAGCCCGGCGGGCGGTGCTTATTCCAAAAAGAAATTTATAACCTTTCCTTATAACCCAAAGTCAATTATAAAGTGAGTATTTGAAACACAGGCCATTGGCTGCTATTGTCCATGCTATGAAACGCTTCTTCCATAAACATAACGCCTTGTTGGCCACGGCTTTAAGCCTAGTGCTGATTATCGGTGGCAGCTTGCAGTTGGTGCATGATCAATTAATTGATCATAGCCACAACAGCGACTGTGCTATGTATGTGCTGGACGGCAACAGCCTGTTGGGTTCTCAGCCTACAGTATGTCTGGCCAACCAGCAGTTGGTTGAAAGCACCCCGTTAAGCCCCCTCAAATTGGTGCTCTCGCAAGTTGAGAAGCAGCAAGCCCGCGCCCCACCCTCTTTACTGTAAATTTATCGGTTTTACTTTTTATCGTGTGCATCATGAACCTAGGGTTCATGTGTCTGCTGCTTATGTCTGAATTTTTTGGTCACCACGCTATTTTTTCGTGTTCCATTCAGAGTTAAGCGCAATAGGTCTGCGTGCACACAGCCTTTGTTAGTCCTATTTTTTATCGGCCCAGATGTGAGTGGTTGGTTAGGGCTATACGCATAAATTTGAGTGAACAACATGAAATTATTACAACAAACTTCTCTAGTAATGCTTGTGGGATTAATCAGTGCCTGTGGCAGTAGTGATGACACAGCAGCGCCAGCAGATAATCACGAAGAACATGATCTTAAACTGCTGGTATCCCAAACTAACAACGATAGCCTATCGCTGGTACATGACGGTGAATTAGAAGCACAAGACGGTAACGTTGCTGGCAATGGTGCCACAATTCTATTAAGTGGTAACGGCGAGTTTGCCGCCACCGTCAGCGCAGGCATGGTGAACTTTGTTCACGGCGGCGAGCATGAAGAAGACCATGCAGGAGAATCCGCTGAAGAAGAGCACGAAGAAGCTGAAATCTTGTCCTACAGCCTGAGCGGCAGCCAGGTAATTAATACCATGGGTCACTTCTCGGTACTGAATGCAGGCACCACCACTTTAGTGGCCTATGAGCAGTTAGAAGCTACTACGCCTGCGGTAGAAACCATAGATGTGGTAGGGCAAGCATTCCCTGCCTTGGTATTGGAGGAAGCTGAAGAGGTGGTATTGGTGTTCGCTAATAATACCGCCACTGTATACGAAGCCGATGTTGCCACCAATGATACCCAAGCCTGTACTAACCCCACTTCTGCTGCGCAAAATGCCGAGTACGCGGTATTCAGCTGTGACGAAGGTAACTTTGCTGTGGCTTTAGAAGAAGGGGTTGAAGATCACACAATCGAATTCACTGATTTAACGATAGCCGCTCACTACGCTTGGCTTGCACAAGGGGAAGTGGTTGTGGGGTTAGATCAAACGGATAAAACACAAATTCGCGTGATTGAGCACAATGCATCTGAGGAATTAGAGGTCGGCACAATTACAACCACTAACAACACCTGTGCATTAGCCCTTGAAAGTGTTGATGGTGACATTCTGGTATTGAATGATGGTGGCCAATTTCAAGCGTTAGATCATGAAGGTGTGGTGTTAAATACCATTGTGTTGGATGAATCCAATAGCCCAACCTGTGCCGATTTAGTGATGGCCAGTGCTGCAAAAACCGCTTTGGTAGTGGATAACGCCGCGCAAAAATCATATGCCATTGATGTGGACGTGGAAGACGGCGGCAGTGTTTATCATATTCATGAACGTCACGATTTGATGGTGAATGATGTTCAAAGCATGGTTATCTTCCATGATAAAAAAGATGCCCAAGCCCATGATCATAGCCACTAAACTGTTTAAGCTCAGGTAAAACAATATGTTTAAAAACAAGCAAGTTTTAATGTTGAGCACAGTAGGGTTAATGGCCGCGCCGCTATTTGCGGCGCATGCACAAACCCTAGGTGAGCAGGAAGAATTGGAAGCCGTACAAGTGACGGCCAAGGGGCAGGCCCTTGCGGATATTGCCCAGCCTGTAAAAGTGATTGGCCGTGATGAAATGCAGCAAGCCAGCGGCGATACCCTAGGGGAAATTCTTGATAGTTTGCCCGGTGTGTCTAACGCCAGCTTTGGCGGTGGTGTGGGTCGACCTGTTTTGCGGGGAATGGCGGGTAATCGAGTTAAGGTGGCCATAAACGGCAGCGATAGTGCCGATGTGTCTGCCATGAGTAGCGATCACGCCCCCATGGCCGATGCGGCCAATGCCAAACAAGTCGAGGTTATTTATGGTCCTTCTACCTTGTTATACGGCAGCGGTGCCATTGGTGGGGTAGTGAATCTAGCCGATGATCGTTTCCATGAAGTTGAATTTCATGGCAGCCGATATCGATTAGAAAGCGAGGTTTCCAGTGTCAATGGCGGTCGCTCTCTCAGTGCCAGTGTGGATACAGGGGAGGGTAATTGGGTTTGGCACATGGATGGTTTCTCCCGCAGTAGCGATGATTTTAAGGCAGGTTCCAGCAGTGACTTTGCAGGCACTGTGGTCAACACCGATACCCAAAGCATGGGCGGTAATGTGGCGCTTAACTGGGTACATGGAGGCATTGGTTATTCCGGTTTGGCCCTTTCGGTATTGGAATACGAATACGGTGTGCCCAACGAAACTAACGAGCGCGCCACCGTTGCGCCCACTCAAGTGCGTCTTGACGGCGTCAGCGCGTGGCATTATGTGCACCCTAATATCGAGTTGATAAAAACCCAGTTTGCCATTAATGATTACGAGCATGCAGAAGGCACAAATGGTTTGGATGTGGGGTTTTTCGATAAGTACTCTAGCGAATTGAAAACCACCTTTCATTTGTTAGAGTTAGCAGGTTGGCAGAGTCAATTAGGTGTGCACCTGACGCAAAAAGATTTAGGTCTTTGTCACGATCATTCAGGTTGTGATGGTGTGCCCAATTATTCTGACGCCAGTTGGGATGGCAGTAAGGGTGGCAATTTTACCGATATTTCCGGAATTGAGTTTGCTCACGATACCCCTATGCCTGAAACCCAAACTCAAGATGTGGCGGGTTTTATGGTATTAACACGGCCTTGGTCCCTGGGTATGTTAGAAATGGGGGCGCGAATTGATCGCCGCACCATTAGTGCAGATCCAGTTTCCATTCGTCCTGCTAGTCGCCAAGATGCGCAATACTATGAAGACAAAACCTTTAATACCAGCACCCTAAGTGTGGCGTCTACGTTTCAGTTAAGTGAAGCCCACAAGTTGGGCATTAGCATAGCCCGTGCGCAGCGTGCTCCTGAGGCGGAAGAGTTGTATTGGAATGGAGATCATCACGCCACTTTTAGTTTTCAGCTGGATAACAGTGAGCTTACTGCCGAAACGGCCAATACCTTGGATCTTACTTGGCACTTTTTTGGTGACCAGGCCAGTGTGCAAGGTGCCGTTTATTTTTACGATTTTAATGATTACATCTACAACGATCTTAAATCGGTAACCGACCCTTTCCATGGCAATGCTGTTTATCGTCACGAGCAAGGAGATGCTTATCTCACAGGTTTCGAGATAAGTTGGCAGCAACCGTTAGGGATCTATTACGAGCTGGAGCTGGCGGGTGATTATGTGCGCGCCCGTTTAAAAAAAGGTGATAATAAAAATTTACCCAGAACACCACCGGCATCATTGAGTAGTGCGCTGACTTGGCAAAAGGCTGCGTGGCGTTTAAAAGGGCGTGTTCAGTTTTATGCCAAGCAAAGTGACGTTGCACTAAATGAAACGCCCACCGATGCTTATGAGACTTTAAACCTAATGGCCAGTTACGACAGCCAATTGATGGCGCTGCCATTTACAGTGTCTTTGAAAGGCAATAACTTGCTGAACCAGTTTGGCCGCAACCATGTGAGTTACTTAAAAGAGTTTAGTCCAGTAATGGGGCGAAATATTAGCTTGCAGGTTAGCACTGAATTTTAATATGACGAATACGCTTTAAGGTCTGAGGCCATAGTGTCTACTGTGGTGCCTCAGCAGCTTAGAGCTAGCGTTCCACCCACACGGGTTGATGTTGGTATTGCAAAGTGATCTCAGTGTTAGCGTCTAACTTGTGGGGTGATTCAATGAACAGCTCCTGTGCATTCATCTCTACTTTTAAACGATAGCGATATCCCACGTAAAGGCATTCTTTCACCTGGGCTTTTTCGCCCTTCAGTGTATTTAGATCAAACCCATTTTCATGCAGCAAACAAAAACCGCTTTCATCATGTTTAGGCAATGGCTTGGCAAATAATGCTGTCGGCAAGTGTTGGCAGGAAATTAAATTTCCCGATTCCATAAATTTCGCCACAAAGGCATCTTTGGGTTGTTCGTAAATATTTTGTGATGAATCCACCTGTACCAGTTTCCCCTGATTTAAAATGGCGGTTTTATCGGCGAAGGCAAACGCTTCTTGTTTGGCGTGGGTGACAAAAATACAGGTGATGTTGTGCTCTTTTAACAAACCGCGCAGCTCACTCATGAGACTTTGTTTTACCTGGCTGTCGATATTGGAAAAAGGTTCATCCATTAATAATAGCTTGGGGCGATTGGCCAGGGCACGGGCCACGGCGGTTCGTTGTTGTTGACCCCCAGACAATTCGTGGGGGTAGCGTTGTTGCAAACCATCAAGATGCACCATGGCCAGATTTTGTTTGATAATGGCCTCGATGGCGGCCTTGGGTTGGCCTTTTAACGAAAAGGCAATGTTTTGTGCCACCGACATATGAGGGAACAGGGCGTAATCCTGAAAGATAAACCCTATGTCGCGTTTTTCAGGGGGCAATTCAAAGGCATTTTTTTTAATTAACTTGCCAAATAATTCTATTTTGCCTTGCTGTACGTCTAACAAACCGGCGATGGCTTTTAACGCGGTGGTCTTGCCACAACCGCTGGGGCCTAACAGGCAAAGAATTTCGCCCTCGTTTAGGTTAAGCGAAAAATCTTGCAGGATTTTTTTATCATCAAAGGCAACGTTAAGTTGTTCGATGTTTAGTGAACCTGAAGCGTTGGGTGTGTTTGAAGAAATGGACGTCATGACATTCTCTGGGTGCGAGAGAGCACAAAAATAGGTAATAGGCTCACCACAACAATCAACAGGGCGGCGGCAGCTCCATGTTCCAGTTGTTCATCACTGGCAAATTGGTAAACGTAAGTTGAAAGCGTTTCAAAATCAAACGGTCGCAACAAAATAGCGGCCGGTAACTCTTTCACACATTCGATGAATACCAGCAATAACGCACTGATGGTGGCTGGAGTTAGCAGCGGCAGGTGAACATCTTTAAATAAACGCCAGCTCTTGGTATTTAGACTGCGTGCCGCTAAATCCAGGTTGGGCGGCACCTGCTGGTAGGCTGCTTGCACACTGCCATTGGCAATAGCGGCAAAACGAATCACAAAGGCGATTAACAACGCAAAGCTGGTGCCGGAAAATATGAGCCCCACGCTATCAAACTGCCAGTTCTCAAGCCAGGCATTGAGGGATAAATCCATGGTGCCTAATGGAATTAAAATGGCAATGGCCAGCACAGTGCCAGGTATGGCGTAGCCGATGGAGGCCACGTTTTGCTGGGCAAGGTTAAGTTTGTTGGGCGCAAATCGGTGGTTACTATTAAACAACAGGGCCAGGGCGGTGCATATAAGGGCTGCGCCAAAGGCCAACATGAAAGTATGCTGGCTGTGTTGCCATAACGTGCTGGTCCAGTTCTCGGTAAAATAATCCAGGTTATAGCCCACCAACGTCAGCACCGGGATAATAAAGCCCAGGGTAATGATGGCTAAACACACGCCCCAAATTAGTAACAGCTTGCCGCGGCTGGGTATTTTTTTACTTAAGCCATGGCTGCCTTTTAAATCGTAATGTTTTTGCGCCTTGCGTTGTCGGCTCTCAAGCCAAACTAGGCTCACCACAAATAACAACAACAAACAGGAAATTTTTGCCGCAGTGCTTAAGCTGCCATACACCAGCCAGCTGTCATAGATGGCGGTGGTTAGGGTGCTAATGGCAAACAAGTGCACGGTGCCAAAGTCGGCCAGAGATTCCATTGCAACCAAAGTGCACCCTATGGCCAGAGCAGGGCGAGCTAGGGGCAAGCGAATGGTAAAAAATATGCGGCGCTCATTGGCGCCCAATAAACGCCCGGCATGTTCCAAGTGGTCGCTCTGGTTAGCAAAGCCGTTGCGCATTAATAAATAAATGTACGGGTACAAGGCCAGGGCTAACATGAGGCTAGCACCTGTGATGCTGCGAATATCAAAAAACCAATAATCCGCGGGGGATTGCCAGCCAAAACATTCACGTAAAAACGTTTGTATTGGGCCAGCGTAATCCAGTGCCTCGGTATAAATATAGCCACTAATGTAAGCGGGAATCGCCAGGGGAAATACCATGGCCCATTGTAAAATACCGCGTCCTTTAAATTCATAGCGAGCACACCACCACGCAGGGGCGATGGCGAACACACAGGCAAAGACCAGGGTGACTACAACAATTTGTAAGCTGTTGGCCAGGTAATCCCATAAGACGGTTTGGGCAAGATTACTAAAGGTATCATCGTTCAGTGCTTCGCTGCTGAACAGGGACTCGTACATCAAGGCTAATACTGGCGCAAAAATTAACAGCGCCAGTAAGCCCGATGTCAGGGACAAGAAATTGATTGAAGCAGGCTTGAATATTCGCATTAGAGCAAGATTCATACGTTAAGCCGACGCAAGCTGGGCTGCACCGGCAAACGAATTGTAAATGGAAAAAGGTTATATAATCGCATGGCGCGATTATAAGTCGAACTTCACCTTATCCACTAATGTTAATGCGGCTTTTCTATTGGCGGCGATTTGATTTAGCGCAATAGAATCGGCTTTAAATGCCCCCCAGCTGCTCACCATCTTGGAAGGAGACACACCTGGCTTCACCGGGTATTCCATATTGAGCTCGGCGTACATGGCTTGGGCCTGATTAGCGCTTAAGAAATTCAGCAGTTTAAGCGCCGCGTCTTTGTGAGGCGCATGCTTGGCAATGACCGCGCCAGAGACGTTAATATGTGAGCCACGACCAGCTTGATTGGGGAAGTTTAACTCCACCGCATCGGCCCAGGCTTTCTGCTTTTTATCCTTTAACATCTTGCCAAAGTAATAGCTGTTGCCCAAAGACACGTCACACAAACCGGCGTGAATGGCTTTCACTTGCCCGCGATCGTTACCTTGTGGTTTACGGGCCAGGTTGGCCTTAACGCCTTCAAGCCAAGTTTGAGTCGCGGTTTCACCGTTATGGGCAATCATGGAAGCGATTAACCCCAGGTTGTAAGGATGTTTGCCACTGCGGGTGCAAATGCGGCCCTTGTATTTGGCATCGCTTAAATCTTCATAACGAATATTCAATTTGCCCAGACGTGGCTTGGAACTATAGATGTTGCGAACTCGTTGAGTGAGCGCTAACCAATGACGCTCGTCATCACGAAACTGCGCTGGGATGTTGTCCTGCACAGCGCCGCCCTGGGCATATGGCTGGGTCAGGCCCTTGTCTTTTAATTCCAATAATTTGGAGAAATTAGAGGTGAGTACCACGTCAGCTGGGCTTAATTTGCCTTCGCGCTGAAGGCGTTGAATTAAGCCTTTTTTAGCAAAGATAACTTTGCTTTTAATGCCGGTTTGCTTGGTAAATTCAGTAAGGATAGGTTGAATCAAAAAAGGTTGGCGAAACGAATAGACGTTTACAGATTCGGCTAACGCCAGGCTGCTCATGGCCATAAGGCAAACAACAATTAGGGTACGCATGATTAGGGTTGACGCCATTCAATTGATAATGATTATCATCCTAGCATAGGGTGTGTCTGGGCAAAAGGCGATGAGTGTAAAAGAAGGTAAAGCTTTGATGGGTATCAAGTTAGGGGGGCAAAGAAAAGTCGGCTACGGGCAGGCTAGGAGAGGTCGGCCAGAGGCTGGCCTCGTACGATTGCCACAGGGAGGTAGCTTGATAGGTGTGTAAGGGGCAATTGCCGAGTGCCCCTGTGCGCGACTAACCTCTTAGGGGTTAGCTGGTTTCGTTAGTGGGCAGCGCACTTATGTGCTGAATTTGTCGCTCAATGAGGGCCTGATAATTGGGGGTTAGGTTATCCACCCAATAAGTATCAATGCTTTGCTCAGGCAGGCTGCCCAAAATACTTTGATGTTTGCTGATAATGAGCTGGCCACCCAACTGCCCCTCATCAATCACCTGCTTGCTGAGTAATAGGCGGTTTTCCTGCCCCTTACGACACAGGCGCGCCGCCACATGAATGGCATCCCCTACCGTGGTATAGGTGAGAGAATCCTGATCACCAAAGGTGCCCGCCAGTACTGACCCAGTATGCAGCCCCAGTTGAAATTCGATGGTGGGCAGTTGATTGTCTCGGCGGGATTTATTGAACTGTTTAAGTAAGCCAATTAATAACAGCGCCGTGCACACCCCGTGAAAGCAGTCTTTTTCATCTTGTTGGGGGATGCCAAATAACACCATCACCCCGTCCCCCAGGTATTTATCCACACTGCCGTTGTACAGACGCGCTGCCTGGTGAATGAAGAAATAATACTGGTTTAGCAACGCGGCCAAATCCTGAGGGGGCATCTTGTCTTGAGCCCCGGCCAAGTCCACAAAGTCGATAAACAAAATGGCGGCGTGGGCATAACTGTCGGGCAGCACAGGTTTGTCATAGTTTAGGCTGGCATTGTCATTCACGTTGGGGGTCATGAATTGGCTTAAGGCCAATTGCATGGCTTGCTTGGCCTGTTGTTGTTGCTGATGCTGATGCAGGGCCTCGCTTAGCTGTGACAATTCACCCCATGAGTGACGGGTGACGGGTTGAGCGTCGCCCATGAGCCCTTCTATATCTTGCTGACTGGTGTGCAGTTTACGCCCCAGCGATTTGCCCAGCCACCAACCTGCCACCCCGCAAATGATGCTGAACAACAGGCTTAATATGCCTAATAATCCATAAATACGGTAGATGGCCGCTTGCAGCTGGTGTTCATCGAGGCGCACTTCCAGTAAGGCAATGATCTCATCCTGATACTGAATGCTCATGGGGTTACTTTGCGTCTTAATGGCCTGCCCTTGCTCGGCAATGACCTCATTGTTAAGGCTATAAACGGCGGCGTAGGCGATATGTGGGTGTTCTACTAGGGTGGATAAAATGACATTTAGGCTCAGGGAGTCTTGGCTAAAAATGGCATTAGATGCCTGTAAACTGGCCTGCTTGCTAAGGGTATTGCGCAATTGGCTGGCCTGTTGCTCCAGTTGCTGCACGGCCGTGTGGGCAATGGGCAGGGCAATAATGAGTATGGCCAGCAAACTTAAGGTTAAGCTGAAAAATAAAACCCGGTATCGAAACGGCCAATTTTGTTGTTTTAATGTCATGGCGTACTACTGAAAGTATTAATTGGTAATCACTAGATCATAACGGAAATATCCGCCAGAACCTATGCGCTCGAGCGCATTTATGGGTGTTGGTCACGCAGAAATGGTTTATCATGGCTCCATAAATTTACTTCCTTTTTACTTAAATAATAAGCTGGGTGACCTCATGAGCGACGCTAAGAAAGTTTTAACTGAAAAATTGGCTGAAATGGACAAGGGTTTGTTCTTCATGGGCCGAGATCGTGTGCGTGCCTTGTCTTACCACGAAACCGAAGACCTTATTGATGAGTTGCGCGAATCTGTGGCCATCATGCAAGCACAAGTAAACACCCTTTAATTTTATTGCATAGATTTAACTGGCTAATATGTAACAAAACCTGAGGTGTCCGTGAAAGAAGTTGTATTGATCAAGGTTAACGGTGAAGACAAGCCGGGTGTAACCGCCAAAATTACCAGTATCCTCGCCAAGTACAACGTGAGTATTCTGGACATAGGTCAGGCTGAGATACACGATAACCTTTCACTGGGCATACTGGCTGAAATACCCAGCAGCATCGAGTCTGCTCCCGCCCTTAAAGACGTATTGTTTTGTGGTTACGAGATGGGCATGGCGGTGAGTTTCACGCCGGTTTCCACCGAGAATTACAATCACTGGGTTTCGGCCCAGGGCAAACCTCGGCACATCATTACTTTGCTGGCCCGCAAACTCACCGCCGAGCACTTGTCACGAGTGACCCGCATCGTGGCCGATTATGAGCTAAACATAGACAATATCTCCCGCCTGTCTGGCCGAGTGGCGTTGGAAGATGAAGCCAGTAATGAATTTAGCAAGGCGTGTGTGGAATTCTCGGTGCGTGGCACTGTAGATCAGGGTGCCTTGCGAGCCGAATTTTTAACCGTTTCCAGCGAACTGGGGGTGGATATTGCCATGCAGCAAGACTCCCCGTTTCGTCGTAATCGCCGGTTAGTGGCATTTGATATGGACAGCACCCTCATTGAAGCCGAAGTGATTGATGAGCTGGCCAAGGAAGCAGGTGTAGGTGACGAAGTTATCGCCATTACCGAAAGCGCCATGCGCGGTGAGATCGATTTTAACGAGAGCTTCATTCGCCGTGTGGCCTTGTTAAAAGGCCTAGACGAATCAGTATTAGAAGCCGTGGCACAGCGCCTGCCCATCACGGAAGGGGCTGAACGCCTGGTAAGTACCCTTAAAAAGTTGGGTTACAAAACCGCCATTCTTTCCGGTGGTTTTCAATATTTTGGTCGTTTCCTGCAAAAGAAACTGGGCATAGATTATGTGCACGCCAACGAGCTTGAAATTGTTGATGGCAAGGTAACCGGCAATGTAACCGGCACCATAGTTAACGGTGAGCGTAAGGCCTTTTTACTGCAAGAAATCGCCGACAGTGAAAGCATTTCTCTGCAGCAAACCATTGCCGTGGGCGACGGTGCCAACGACTTACCGATGTTAAGTAAGGCCGGTCTAGGCATTGCTTTCCGCGCCAAGCCGTTAGTGCGTGAAAACGCCGAACAAGCTATTTCTACACTGGGTTTGGACGGTGTGCTCTATCTACTAGGTATTCGTGACCGGGATGACGTTCACGGATGAACTAATGTCGCGCTGCCAAGGATGGCAAGGAGCGTAGACGTTCACGGATGAACTAATGTCGCGCTGCCAAGGATGGCAAGGAGCGTAGGCGTTCACGGATGAACTAATGTCGCGCTGCCAAGGATGGCAAGGAGCGTAGACGTTCACGGATGAACTAGTAAATATCACCCACAAAAAAACCGGCATCAGCCGGTTTTTTTGTGGACGATCACTAACCAGTCACATCAGTCGTCACTAAACGTGTAATCCATGCTGGTGGCAGGTCCCCGTAGATAATAACCCTGAATGAAACTCACGCCACTGGTCCATAATTGGGCCACGATGTTGGCATTTTCCACAAACGGTACGATGGATGCTTTGTTGTGTTCACCTATGCCGGCTAACAGTTCCTTCAAGCTGGCCATGCCTTTTTCGCTTTCCAGTTCTTGAGTGAATGAGCCATCCACCTTCACGAAGTCCACGTGCAAGTGTTCAAATACTTTGAAAGGGTCTATGGCCGAACCAAAGCGATTAATGGCCACCATGCAACCCAGTTTATTTAAAGACTGGGTCATGGCTTTGGCTTGCATTAGATGGTTAATGCAATCGGCTTCGGTGAACTGAAAGATTAAACTCTTGCTGGGCAGCTTGCTGGCGGTGAGTAGTTTTTGTAACCAGGGCAGCACGCTATCATCAATGAGGGTTTCATTGGTGAGGTTAATAAACAAGCGAGTATCATGCCCTTGGGCCCGCTGTTGTGCCAGACGCTTCACGGTATTTAAGATCACCCAGCGGTCCAGTTTACGTTTGAGGTTGGTATCAATGTCAGCCAAAAATTCTTGCGGCGACACATCGCTGCCGTCGGCATCTACTAGGCGTAATAGGGTTTCATAATGCTCGCCACTTTCATCACGCAGATTGATTACCGGCTGGAACAACAGCTTAAGCGTATTGTCCTTGATGGCGTTTTCAATCCTGGCGGTGAGGCGCGCGCCGTCGGTGGTGGCCAGTTCCGATGGGTTGTACAAATAGACGCCGTTACCCTTTTCTTTGCCGTCTAACTTGCGCACGTAATAACTGGCTTCGTGGGCGTGTTGCAAGACTTCTTTGGGGCTGCGCGAGCTTTCGTTAATTAAAGCGATGCCCACACTCACGGTAATCTGGATGGTACGTTGATCCACCGCCACTAAATGTTCTTGTATGGATGAACGAATATGTTCGGCAAAACCGTGAGCTTGTTCCGGGTTGCTGTCGTGTAACAGGATGCCGTAAATGTCTTCCCCCACGCGGGCCACCAAATCTTCTTCGCGACACTTGCTGCGAATTAAATGGGCTACATCACAGATCACCAAGTCGGCCCCTTCAATACCCACATCGGTCTTGCATTGGCCAAAGCTGTCGATGTTCACATAAGCCACAGCACCTTTACTGCCGCTGATGACGGCTTTATCCACACTGTCGGCCAGTTGCTCGTTAAAATACTGCTTGTTGTATAAACCGGTTAACAAATCTTGAGAGCTAATTTGTTTGAGCTTGCTCTCTAATTCGGCATTGCCTGAATTGCTGCGAATTATTAGCTGCATGCAGGGCTCTTCTTCGTAAGTAGCCTGAGCAAACAAAATACGGGTATCCACTTCGGTGTCGGCCACGTTGAGCATCTTGCACTCAAATTCACCGCTACGGGTTTTACCGGAATTAAAGTCTTTGAGGAATATTTTAAAGCGGCCCTGATCCGAAGTGCTAATCATGTCCATGAGCGGCATGGTCAGTAAATCGTCGGTGTCGTCATAACCAAACAGGTTAGCGTAACTGTCGTTCACAAACAGGTGCATGCCATCTTCCACATAGGCGATGGCGTCCTGAGCACTTTCCAGCAATACCTGGCAGCGTTTCTCGGCTTCGCGCAGTAGCGCTTCTGCTTCTCGCAGTTCTCGGCGCAGCTTAAGGTTGGTAATTTCACGCAATACCACCTGCAGCAGATGATTGTATTCGCCACTGGGTACCAGATCTACGGCACCGGATTTAATCACTTTTTCGGCGATGATGCTGTCCACTTCGTCGTGAACATAAATAGTGGGTATATCTTTACCCTGGCGATGAATTTCGTTCAGTACTTGTTTGCCGGTTAATTCAGGCATTTCCAACGCACACAGACAAACGTCCCAGACTTGCTCATTGAGCTTGCCTTTAAGGGTGTCCATGTCTTGAATCAAATGAGCGCGAGTGGGGTGACCAGCATTACGTAATAGGCTGGTGAGGGTCTCGGCTTCGTGCTGTGAGGGTGAACAAATCAGCAGTCGAATCGCTTCTTTAGCCTGCATAAATAAAAGTGGTACCAAAAGTCAAAATAAAAAGTTGCCGCAGTATAGCGAATTGAATCATGCACCATAAGGTAAAGTGTCACGGTTTAGACTATATGTTCGCAAAAAGTTATAGATATATACTTTTATTTAGTCTTTTTCTGCAGGGGAACAATTCAAGGCGCCTACCTGCCTATAGTTTGTCCCAAATGGAAGCAAACTCGTCACCGGAATCGTCCTTGCTGGTACTGCTGCTTAACACCTGAGTGAGGGACTGAAATGAATACTGCACAAAGCTGCGGGAGGTATTCACTCGTTTTAACAGCTGAATACGTTGGCAATGTTTATCGTCCAGCAACTGCGCTTTGCAGCCCACTTTAAATGGCATGGTGGGTAATATCAGGGTTTCTTCCTGGCCGGCGGCGGGTAAGGCTGGCAGCCATATGCCTCGTAAATAATCGCCGTTTTCACCGGTTTTGTTGAGCATGCGCACCGCCACCGCCTCAACCTTGGGGGCTAACAATTCTATGCCCAATTGGGTGGCCTGATTTCTTTGGGTGCGAATCCAGCGGATGCACCCCAGGGACCAGTTGTTCATTCTGGCCTCTTTAATTACTACCAGCTCACCGGTTTGCACGCTATTGGGTGGATTGTCTAGGGTGATGCCGTAGCCACCTGGGCTGGTATTGAATATTTGTGCGCTCAGTTGTTTGGCCTTGGGGCCAGTGTCTTCAGTATCCTGGGCATGAGAGCTGATGAAGGCGATGCTATCAAACTCTATGTTTTCCGACTCGGCGCCAAACTGGCTGCCGGCATCAAAGCTTTGATCCCACACATCCGTAGAGGGCACCTGGGGTTTGCCTTGCGGCTCTTCGGCGTTCCATTGTTTTAATAAAAACGGCAGGCTAAATTCGTTGGCACTAAAATAGTGACTGGCCAGCAGGCCGATGCCAATTTGAATTTCGCCACTGTTTTGGGTGCGACGGAAGCTGCGCTCTACCATGGCGCCCCAGGCATGCATTAGATGATTAAGCACCGTCTCATTAATATTGCCGGGCACAGTGACGTCGCTGCTGTCTTTGTCCAAATGCTTTTGCAGGGCACTGATCAAGGCAGTGGGGGATAAGGCGCGACCAACACTGGTGGTGGAGGTTTTTAACAACGTGCGATACACAGGAGGGAAATCCTTGTGCTGGGCAAACAAAAATAATGCACTGATGTCGGAGCCTTTGCAGATTTTAACCAAGCCGCTCCACAGTTCGGTGGCCGCATAAAGGTTAGCCAAATCCACTTGGCGCAATTGATTGGGTTTGCTGCAGCCCAATAATAGCGCTCGTGTATAAACATCCTGGATGGAGGAGCTGGCAATGTATTTGGCGCGGCTGTCTTTTACCGGATACTGGTGGATGCCCTTGGTCTCGGCCAAGGCGAACATTTGATGCAGTTCCAGCCAGGCATTTTTGGGCGGGTTACTGTACAACTGCAGGGCACGCAATATGGTTTGGCTAAGATCCATGATGGCTCTGTGAAGGGCAAAAGTGAGTAACTTCACCTCGCCCTTTTTAGAGGGCTTGGCCAGTTCATCCACTATGATGCGCTTATATCCACTGGCCAGTTGATTTTGTAGCGTCTGGGCCAGGCTGACAATTTTCATGTCGTTGTCGGTGAGCATGACGGACTGTTTTAGGAAGCGTTTGCCCAAAGATTCACAAATTACATAGGTTTGGCTGCGAATAATTTCCAGCATCTTGTAACGAGAGGTGGCACTGATGGCGGTGGCATTGAGTTCGCGAGTGGCTTGAAACAACATTTTGGCGGCCACACCCACATTGGCCATGGGCAGCTTTTTGGCCCAACCTTCAAAGTCACTGAGGCTGCCATCACAAAACGACAGTTTCTGCAGTTTAATTTCCGGAACGGATATGCGAATTGGGGACTTTTGCACTTCCATGCTTGTTCTCTCATCTAATTCAGCCAGCAAGTTAGCCCTTCCTTTATACAAATTATAATAGGGCTAAGTTTTGTCTGGTGCCGACGTTCACTTGTCCATAAGTGCTTGTTGTTAAATAATAATAAGGAACGACAGGGTTCGCCAACTAAATTACGTATTATTCACCTTAAAGGTTGGATATTGGCGTGATTGGCGTATCAATTGTCGTTTTTGAGGGGCGCCCGTCCACTTCCCTCACCAACTTAGGCACCAAAAAGCCAGGTAAATGCCCCTGCAAAGCCAGCATTAAATTCTGTGCTTCTACTAGTTTAACCTCAAAATGGTGAGCGCCCACTACCGGATCAAGTAAGTGCAGGTAGTAGGGTAGCACGTGGCAGTCGAATAAAGCTTCGCTTAAATTCACCTGGCTTGGAAGGTCATCGTTAATGTCTTTAAGCAGTACTGCCTGGTTTAAAACGTGTATGCCCGCCAAATATAATTTTTTGAGGCAGGCGGCCACCTCACCGTCAATTTCGTTGGCATGATTGCTGTGTACCACCACCACTATCTTAAGGCGGCTTTTGGTTAGGTTATCCACCAGTTCATCGGTGATGCGTGCCGGGATCACAATAGGCAAGCGGGTATGGATACGCAAGCGGGTCACATGAGGAATTTCGCCAATGGCTTTTATCAAACCAAACAGGCGTTTATCGTTATTGGTGAGTGGGTCGCCGCCGCTTAAGATCACTTCGTTAATCTCGGGGCGCTGTTGTATGTAGTCTAATGCTTCCAGCCATTGCTGGCTGCTAAGGGCATTGTCGCCATAGGGAAAGTGGCGGCGAAAACAATAACGGCAATGCACCGCACAGCTGCCATTGGTGACTAACAATACTCGGCCATGGTATTTGTGAATGATGCCAGGGGTCTTGTTACTGCTGGCTTCTCCCAAAGGGTCTAGCAGGAAGCCTGCTGGTGGTTGAGCATTTTCCTGGGCCAGGGGCCAAATTTGGCGAAATAAAGGGTCGTTCACATCGCCTTTTTTTATGCGTTCAAGGAAAGCCCTGGGCACACGAATGGCAAAATCCTGGCTGGCTTGTTGCGCTGCCTGTAAATAGGCGGCCGGTAATTCCAATACCTGTGCCAGCTGTTCGGCACTGGTCACCACATCGGCCAGCTGCTGCTGCCAACTGCTTGTTTGCTTTGAACTGTGCATAATTATGTCGTTCTGGGGTATCATTGCTAACCTATTTTTTAGTCATCCCAAATTTGGTGTTATTCATGGCAAATTATTCAACCAACGAGTTTAAATCTGGCCTTAAGGTCATGTTGGAAGGGGACCCATGTTCCATTCTTGAAAATGAATTGGTTAAGCCCGGTAAGGGTCAGGCTTTTAGCCGTGTAAAACTACGCAACCTTAAAACCGGTCGTGTTTGGGAACGTACCTTTAAGTCTGGTGAAAAGCTGGAAGGTGCCGATGTCATGGATTATGACATGGAATACCTCTACGCCGATGGTGAGTTTTTCCATTTTATGGCCACCGACGGATCTTACGAACAGTTTGGTGCCCCCGTTGAGGCGGTGGGTGAGACCAAAAACTGGCTGAAAGAACAGGAAAGGTACGAAGTAACCTTGTTCAACGGTGCGCCTATCGCCGTTGCCGCTCCTAACTTTGTGGAGCTGGAAGTGAAGGATACTGATCCCGGCCTGAAAGGCGATACCGCCCAGGGTGGCACTAAGCCAGCCTACCTAACCACAGGTGCCATGGTACGTGTGCCGTTGTTCATCAATATAGGTGAAGTACTGCGTATCGATACCCGTACCGGTGAGTATGTTTCTCGCGCCAAGGGTTAAATCCTCAAGCGAGTGAAATTAAAGGCTCAAAAAGTTCGTGCCATAGCGCACGAGCTTTTTGGGCTTTTTTGTTATGGGCCCTGGCCCGCAAAGGAATATCAATATGTCTTGGCAACCCTCTGCTGACCTTAATACCCTAAAGGCACGGGCCGACTTTAATACTTACATTCGCGACTTCTTTCGAGTGCGTGAGGTATTAGAAGTGGAAACGCCCCTGTTATCCAAAGCGGCGGTGAGCGATGCTAATTTGATGCCGTTGGCGGCCACCTGTTTGGGCAAAACCTGCTACTTACAAACCTCCCCCGAGTACCCTATGAAACGTCTATTGGCGGCGGGCAGTGGCGATATCTATCAAATTTGTAAAGTGTTTCGCGATGAAGAACTGGGTAAACGTCATAACCCAGAATTCTCTATGCTGGAATATTATCGGCTTAATTTCGATTTACAGACCCTAAAAGATGAGGTGGCTCAGCTGGTGGGGGATTACCTGAACATACAGCGGCGCCTAGATTTAAGCTATCGTCAGGCATTTGTTAAGTATGCCCAGCTAGACCCGTTTTTAGCCACGGATGACGAACTGCAAATGAAGGCGCAGCCGTTTGTGGGAGAATTAAAACTGAATCGAGATGAATGCCTAGATTTGTTAATTAGTCATGTGGTGGAGCCTAATTTACCCAAGGGTACGCTGGTGTTTATTGCCCAGTATCCGGCAAGCCAAGCGGCCTTGGCACAAACCTATGAAAATGACTCGGGTGAAATGCTGGCCCAGCGATTTGAGCTGTATGTGAATGGCTTGGAACTGGCCAACGGCTATCAGGAATTAACCGACGTGGCGGAGCAGAAACAGCGCTTTGCCAAAGAGCATGCTCAATGCGACCAGGTTAGGATTGAGGATGAAAACTTTTTGCAGGCGTTGCAACACGGTTTGCCGGATTGCTCTGGTGTGGCCTTGGGGTTGGATAGAATTATAATGTTGAAGTTGGGGCTGAAAAATATCAGTGAAGTATTGAGTTTTGACTTTGAACGGGCGTGATGGATCTGGCTTTAGTCGGCAATTGGGTGGCCTGGGCAATTGCTCCCTGCATCACCCTCATAAGAGCCATCCTTGGCTCGATCGTACGAGTGCACCCCGTGCGCGACAGTCTATTCAGAGACCTAACTAGCAGCGACTCAGCTGGGCAATAGGCGTTACCAAAATGCCTCGTCTTCCACATCCGGCGGTGCATCATATTGATTGGTCTCGTCATCCCGCTGTTGTTGTAAGTCGTCCAGGATCGAGCCGCTGGTTTTGATGGCGTCGTCGCGCACCGCATCTGCTTCACCCAAACTTCCCTCTTCGATGTAACCACCTGCTCGTGAAGCTATGGCCTTGTCGGTGCGCTTGTTTAATACCACTATGGCGATGCGGCGATTAATGGGGCTCTCTGGTTCGGTGATATTAAAGTGAGCCTTGTCCCCCATGCCCACCACCTGGGCAATTTTAACCTCTTCCAGACCGGCATCTCCCAAGGCGCGGCGTGCGGCATTGGCGCGGCTGGCGGATAATTCCCAGTTACCTGTGGCCCAGGCACTCTTGCTGCCGCTTGAATCGGTATGGCCGGTGATGGAGATGCGGTTGGGTACCGCGCTAAAGATGGGGGCCATCTCATACAGAATATCTTCGGCGTAATACTTTAAACGGGCCGAGCCTGGGTCAAACATGGGGCGATTGGTTTTATCCACAATTTGAATACGCACCCCTTCGCTGGTGATATCCACCTTAATTTGGTCTCGGTAGGGGCTGAGGGTAGAGCTGGCATCAATCTGCTGATTGAACTCTTCTTCCATGGTTTCCAGGCGAGCACGCTCGATGGCCTCGGCGGCACTTTCTATTTCTTCGGCTTGTAGAACTTTAGTGGGGTCGACAGTTTGGCTCTGCGCCACATTATCCTGCACTGCGGGACTGCCGCCTAAATCGATGACCCATTGGCTGTTAGTCTTGCTGCCATCTTCAGAGGACTGAGGGTCTTGAAAATAACCCGCTACTTTAGCAATTTCTTCTTCGTTGGATGAGTTGATCAACCACAGGATTAAAAACAGCGCCATCATGGCCATGGCAAAATCGGCCATGGCCACTTTCCAGGCGCCACCATGGTGGGCCTCGTGACCTTTTTTAATGCGCTTAATAACCACATTACGCTGTTCAAACTTATCCATAAGTTCGGCCTGTCATCGTTTTTATTTTTCTCCAGGCTAATCGGATAGTCATATTCGTCTGTGCAAACTTATCCATAAGTTCGGCCTGTCATCGTTTTTATTTTTCTCCAGGCTAATTGGCTAGTCACATTCGTTTGTGCAAACTTATCCATAAGTTCGGCCTGTCATCGGTTTTATTTTTTCCCAGGCTAATTGGCTAGTCATATTCGTCTGTTCAAACTTATCCATAAGTTCGGCCTGTCATCGTTTTTATTTTTTTCCAAGCTAATCGGATAGTCATATTCGTCTGTTCAAACTTATCCATAAGTTCGGCCTGTCATCGTTTTTATTTTTTTCCAAGCTAATCGGATAGTCATATTCGTTTGTGCAAACTTATCCATAAGTTCGATTTTCTCTTTATTTTTAAGCGCGGTATTTATCGCGAACGCACCACATTTTCTAACTCGGCAAAGCTGGGGCGGTCGTGGGCAAACAATACCTTGCGACCAAACTCCACCGCCAATTGAGGAGGCAGGCCGTTCACCGAGGCAACGATTGTGGCCTTGGCCGACTCATACAGTTTAATTTCTTCATGGGCGATATGTTCCATGCGGGAGGCGATGGGGGCAAAAAAGCCGTAACCAAATAACACCCCGGAGAAGGTACCCACCAACGCGGCCGCGATGTGGCGCCCCAATTCTTCCATGGGGCCGTCTATGGCGCCCATGGTAATTACGATACCCAAAACGGCGGCCACGATGCCAAAACCTGGCATGGCATCGGCTACTTTCTGTATGGATTGACCGGGTACCATGAGTTCGTGCAGGCGGCTGTCTATCTCCATATCCATGAGGGCATCCAGTTCATGGGCCTGCATGTTGCCAGCGGCAATTAAACGAAAACAGTCGGCAATGAAATCGGCAAGGGCCGCGTTAGCCTGTACCGCCGGGTACTTGGAGAATATGCCGCTGGATTGGGGGTTTTCCACATCCCCCTCAATAGACATCATGCCTTCTTTGCGGCTCTTGTTGAGTATGTCGTAGATAAGCCGCAGGCTGTCCATGTACAGGGCCTTGTTGACCTTGCCGCCCATAATCACCTGGGGCATGAGTTTCATGGTGGCGGTGTGCACCTGCCAGGGGTTGCCACTAATGTGGGCACCCAAGCCTGCCCCCAAAATAATCAGGAACTCGTAAGGTTGCCATAGGGCGGCCATCTCACCGTGGCTACCTAAGTAGCCTACGACAATACTGGCGCAGACAATTGCAAAACCCAATAAATAGAGCATTCAACCTTCCTTGTTTACCGGCTTAAAGCCGCCGGTGCGTCCATTCCACTTTTACATCTCAATTAGTGGGCCTGTTCTTAGAGTCGGACTATAGTTAAGTAAAGGTCACAACTCAGCATTCCTCAAATACAAACCCGGCAAATTGGCGAATGGCCATCAATATCAGTCTTAAGGCAGTTTAGATGCGATTTAATCAACCTAGAATTCAAAGACGATGGAAGTAAAAGCAATTAAGGGTGCCAAGGCTTGGCTTGAAATTGGCAAAAAAGCGCCTATTCCCATCCTAAAAGCCTCGGCCAAGTTGCTTACCAAGCAGATAAAAGCGGGGGCGTCGTTGGCGGAGATGTCCCACACCATCGAGCGTGACCCAGCTTTATGTTTGCATTTGTTTTTGGCGGCCAATAAAAAAAGTCGTCAGCACAATCCTGGGCAAGGGGTGGAGATTCTGAGCCTTAATCATGTGGTGACCATATTAGGCATGAAAGGGTTGGTGGATTGCGTGAAAAAAGCGCCGCAAATAAAGCTGCATAAGAGTGATGCCTATCAAAAGGCCTATTTGCAGGCTCAGTCTTGCAGTGCCTTTGGCGGAAAGCTAATGGAGCACTGGGTGAAGGTGAATCATGGAGGCTCTGCTGAGCGACTCAAATGGGCCACCATTTTGGCGGGGGCGCCGCGCTGGATTATGTGGCGTGAAGCCTATGTACAAATGCGTAAATGTGACTGGCTCATCCACCATGACTTTGTGGCTACCCAAAGGGCCGAGAAAAAAGTATTTGGCTGCTCCCTGGATGAAATTTTGTGTTTGGTGGGGCGTAAGCTCATGTTGCCAAGCCTGGCGCAAAACGTGTTGGAGGCCAAACAATTGCCCACTTTAAAGCAGTGGGGGAAACTGCTGCACC
>Ga0209184_1000807_pt1 | contig 27040 bp, 20 predicted proteins | sample EN8Hudsemesocosm_2_FD_184627 | JGI IMG/M metagenome (GOLD analysis project Ga0209184, IMG submission 184627) | Methane-oxidizing microbial communities from mesocosms in the Hudson Canyon - EN8C Hudson Canyon (SPAdes) (version 2) | ecosystem: Environmental > Aquatic > Marine > Cold seeps | place... | reverse complement strand
TAGTAGGCAGCGCCATATTTAAATAATCTTGTGCAGCAGATAAGCCACCACACCTAACGACACTAACAAAGACATGTATTTGTCTAATATCAAAATCTCTGACTTGCATAAACATACCTACACTTTAATAATTAGAATATTTTTTAAAGCAAAAAACTTTACAACTTGCTTATCAGTTAAAATAAATGTAGTTGATATAAGGAAGAAAGTCATTGAATTTATTAATATAAAAAATGAATGTATAAAAAAACCACTCTTAATGAGTGGCTTAATCATAAAAAGGATTCAAGTACATCTAACGATTATTCTCCAGCAATAGCACCGAACACAGGTAAACCAATTCCTGCAGTAGCGCCGCCATCAACACGAATTTCTTGTCCGGTAATAAAAGTTGATGCATCACTGGCCAAGAAGTTATAAATACCCGTCACTTCATCTTGCTTACCCATGCGCCCCATTGCCGTTAATGTTGATAAAAATTGCGCCATATCGCTACCATCATCATCAACCATCATTCCGGTTCCAGCAATCATCGCTGGACAAACTGCATTAACACGAACACCACGCAGGGCATTTTCAATGGCCGACGTTCGTACTAAATAAGCAACACCTGCTTTAGAAGCCGCATAAACGCCAGCACCCGCATGAGCAATACCTGAGCCTGCTGCAGAGCCAGTAGCAATAATAGATGCACAATCTTTCATATGAGAGGCACCATATTTTAATTGATAAAATGTGCCATGAAAATTGATGTCCATCATCTGTTTCATCTTCGCACTATCAAATTCTTCAATACTACCTTCATCGTCGGCAGCTCCAGCATTAACTACTAAAACATCTAGTTGCCCTAATACTCCATCAGATTTTTTAAAAAGTTGCTTCACGGCTTGTTCATCAGTGACATCACATTGAATAAATGTGGCGCCAATTTCACTGGCAATCTCATCGCCTGTTTCACGTCGTCCCGTGATAACAACTTTTGCGCCGTTATCTACAAAGTTTTTAGCTACTGCTAAACCAATACCGCTAGTACCGCCAGTGATAAGCGCGCTTTTACCTGATAATGAGTGCATTTTGTTTCTCCAAAATTACTGTTGAGTATATAAATAAATTTTTCCGCATTGCTTACTAACTTGAACGTCGAACGCTTCACCTGCTCGGGACATAGGAAATTCATGAGTTACCATGGCATCAATCCCTTTTTGAACTTTCACATCGGTCAATGCACGAACTAAACGTTCTCTATCTCTACTGCGAACATCATGTTGCCCTTGGAAAGCTAAAGCAGGATCGATTACATGATGTAATGGACTCATTTCCAGTTTAGAACCAGGAGTATGACCGCTGAAATTTACATTGCCGTATATCCTAGTCGCTTTAATTAATTTTTCTTGATAATAAGACACTCCTGAGCCATCAACAGCATGATCAACTCCTTGTCTATCATAAGTCAGAGCGCGAACTTGATCTTCCCAATCATCATCTTCAGGGTTGATAAAATGTTCTACGCCCATTGCACGTAAAATACCTTCACGGTACTTATTACGCATGAGCGCAATAACCTTGGCATTGCGATAAAGCGCGCTGATAATATGTCCCATGGAAATAAAACCAATACCGCCAACAAGCACCGTATCACCTGCTTTTACATTCATTATTTCTTGATTACTAAAACCAACACCAAAAGAACAGTTACAAGCTGCTGCATGTTTAAAAGAAACACTGTCAGGAATTTTGTATAAATTAGCAATAGGAGCAATGCGGTATTTTTGCATGGCAAAGCCACCTGACTCACTGTCATTGCGCTTTTCAATGCCACGCATTGCAGCACCGTCTAAGCCCATCACATCAGGATTATTCCACTCACAATAAGTTGGTGATTCGTGATTTCGGCAGGAATAGCATTGGCCACAATATTCTCCTTGGAAAACAATAACGCGATCGCCAACCTTATAAGATGAGCTTTCAGCGACTTCTTCAATAATGCCAACGCCTTCATGCCCTAAATGCTCTGCATCATCATGAAATTCAAAATCATGCTCAGACCAAATTCTTGAGCCTTCAAGACAAACTGGCGCTATTTCAGTTTTAATAATGGCATACCCTGCCTTTATCTTTGGGTAAGGTCGTTCAGCCAGTTCACATACCCCAGGTTTTGGGATTGTTAAAATAGTATTTATTTTTGTCATGTTTTTACCTCTACCTATTTGAATCAAGTAAGTTTTAGTCACCCAATTCATAAATAAATTGTTATTTACATCTAAAGCTCAAAAAACCTTACAGTAGATTTATCTTACTGACGTTAATATCTTGCTCTTCTTGTGAATTATATTGTGTCGATTTTTTAAGTCTCATCGTGGTAATAATTGAAAGGACTCCACACCCTACAATGGCAACAAACGCAATAATTAATATTGGTGAAATATTTTCTCCAGTAATTAGAGAAGCTGCTAACGCTGGTCCAATAGCCACACCTAATGCTTGTGCTGCAATACCTAAGGCGGTATAAATTCCACGTTTATCTGAATCTGCAACAATGCCTAATTGATAAATTAGAACAACATTCCAGGTAACCGAAAACAATGAAACCGATAGCGCATAACTTAACGCGGTCTGTTGAGGAATAAACAAAGCAACAGAAACTAGTTGCAGCACTAACGCAATAATAATGGGCTTAATTCGCCCATAACGAACGGCAATCCAAGCAGTAAATAAGGCACCAAAGAAACCAGCCATTTGAGAGAGTGCTAACCCTGTTGAAGTATCTTGTGCAGATAAACCAGATTTGCTTCCTAGTAACTCAGCAAATGACCAGACAGCACCGACACCAATCCAATATATCAAAATAGATAAAACTGCGATCCTTGCTGTTATGTCATGAGTTTTAGTCAGTTTCTTTGATTTCACCTCAATATTTTCGGCATTAATTATTATCGGCTTAACAACAGCGAGTAAGGTAAAAGTAGAAATACAAGCAAGAGCAATGAAAAATCCTTGCAAACCAAAACGTTCCATTACTAACGGCGCTATTAACAATAAAGTAATAGTAAACGCCAATTGCAAACCAATACTGATACCAAAATATCGATCGGGGTTGCTAGTTTTTGAAAGGCTAGTAAAACTTAATGCCATCAACATACCCGCACCAAATTCAGCAAAAAAACGAACTGATGCAAGAGAGATAAAATCGGTTGAAAAGGCTGATAAAAAGTTATTTGTAATAAATAAAATACAGCCAATTATCGCAATTTTTTTACCACTCACTCGCTGAATTATTAGTGCACAGGTTATCTCACCAAGAAACATCCCTGCTAAATCTGCCGATGCTATATAACCTGCTTCTTGTATGGTAAACCCTAAATAATGAGTAAAGGCTCCGACCGCAACGGGCAAAACACTAAACATAATTGGGCCAAACGCATAAAGAATAATAGCTACAGTAATCGGCGATAATAACGAGCCATTAGCTAAGAATTTTTTAAACATTATAACTACCTTGATTTTGTTATTAATAAACTTAAAAAAAGACAGTATTGGATAATTATTTTATCCAATACTGTTGCTGTATCTAATCAAATCTATATTTAACAGAAACACCAAATGTTCTAGGTTCACTATAAAAAGCTTGATTGGCGCCAAAGTCATTCGCTTGCTCAAAGGCTTGAGTTATATACGACTCATCGGTGATGTTTTTAACATACGCAGAAACACTCCAAACCTCATCATCATTAGTATATGTGACACGCGCATTGGCAATAGTGAAAGATTCAGAGTATGCATAAGGGGTATTCGCAGCTGACTTGTACATATCACCAGAATACTTCATATCACCTTGCAAACTTATAAGCCCACCACTTTCTAACTCAATATCATAAACAGCAAGCAGGTTAAAAGTTAGGTCCGCAGCATTGGCCATCTCATTACCATCATACAAGCCTGTTGGATCGGTAATTTCAGTATCAAGTAAACCTAATGCAGCATTCAAAGTTAGATTTTCAATGCCGGTATACCAAAGCTCAGCTTCCATACCCATTAATTTGGCAGAGTCTACATTGGCAAGTTTAAAGGCTAACGTTGTTTCAACTAATGCCTGAAAATCAGAGTAATCGTAATAAAAAGCGGAAGCATTGAATTGGATATCACCATCAGCTAACCGAGATTTAATACCCATTTCATAGGCCACCAATTTTTCTTCTTTATATTGCTCTACTTCAGGGAAGTCAAAGGCAAAACTACCAAACCAACCACCTGACTTAAAGCCATTTGACACCGTGCCATACAATAAAACATCATCTTGAATTTTCCATTCAACACCAACTAAACCCGAAACGTTAGTAATGTCATAGGTATTATTTTCAGGCGTTTCTATTAAGTCGCCATTGGCAGCCCAATTCAAACCACTATCAGAAAGTAATATACCTGGCATACCTGGCCCCATGACAAACTCAGTAACAGCCTCAGCAAAATCATTCATTGGGCTAGCCCAAGTCATCGATGTGAATGTTTTTTCCTCACCTGTATATCGAAGGCCAAAAATAGCAGATAAATTATCTTCAATTGCGTATTCAAAATGAGAGAATAGTGCATAGGTCGTTGTTTCTTGCTTGATGTCATTATCTAAGTCAAATGCAGCATCAACAAGTGATGGGTCGTCGAAAGCTTCAGCGAATAAGCCGCCTATCAGCAGTTCAGATTCTGCATGATAATCACCCATTATTTCATCTTTGGAATAAAAAGCACCAACGATGTATTCAAGCTTTCCGATTTCACCAACAAGGCGGAATTCTTGAGAAAACTCTTCAATGTCATCGTACATATAAAGTTCAAGATACTCAGGAATAGGGTTTGCAGAAACATCATCAATAGAGTTGCGTTCGTAACTCTCATAACCAGTTACCGAAGTAAAAGTCGCACTACCCAATTCAATATCCACTTTAAGTACACCACCCAAAGTATCGACTTCATTTTTTGGGAAGTCTTGGTAATGACCACCGTAATTTCCAGTCGACTCATTATCTGAATAGCCAACAAAGTCGCTACAACCATTCGCATTACTTAGCGGTTCAGAGCCGGTATAACAAGGGTTGAAGTTTGCATCAAAACCACCAAAATGCTCGATTGGAATAACGGGGAATTCTTGCTTTCCACCATGAATATTAGCGTAAACCTCAACATCTCCACCTTCATATAAAACAGAAAAACGATAGGCATCTAACGTTGAAGAGCCAAAATTTTCTGTTTTACCTGTTGGGGTGAAATCAAAGTTTTCAGCGTCAGTAACTAAGTGATTTGTATAAAAACTCTCTCCTTGTTCACGATGTATACCGGCAAAACGAACAGATAACTCATCAGTTAAACCAACACTTATCGCGCCTCTAACTTCTGATGTATCATAATTTCCTAACGTAACGTCAATGTAGCCATTTGCTTCATCATTAACAGGCTTCGCTGTTGCAAAAGTCACTGCGCCGCCCGTTGTATTACGACCATAAAGTGTACCTTGTGGTCCTTTTAGCACTTCAACACGTTCAACATCAAATAAGCCAAAGGATAACATTCCGGTATAGCCCAAAAATATCTCATCAATATAAACGCCAACTGTTGGGCTAGTGGTTGATGAGTAATCATTTAAACCAACACCTCTTAAAGTAATGTTTACATTGCCTTGTCCATTGGCTTGCTTAATATCAAGGCTTGGCACTACTTTCACTAAATCTTCAGTTTTGTTAATGCCTAAATTTTCTAGATCATCACCATTTAATGATGTAATGGCGACACCGACATCTTGTACGGATTCAACTTTTTTTCGAGCTGAAATTGTAATACGTTCAATGCCTTCTTCTTTAATCTTCTGCGAATCTATACCCGTTTCAGCTTCTTGTGCAATAACACTAGAGCTTGCCAATATAATACTAGATAGAAGCATTGCTTTAGTAACAAGGTTTAATTGTAGTTTTGCTTGTCTCATTTTGAATCCTTAGTTGTTTCACCTGTTGTGGTTGTTATTAGTTTTATCCCTTTAGTGAATTTTTTAAAACAACGACTTATCAAAGCTAAGTTCGGTAACTTCAAAGTAAAGGTTCTCAATCATCAATTACAATGAATCCAGTTAGAAAATATCTTAGCTACAATTATTCAACCTTAGTAACAAGCATAGCTGTAACTAAGGTTGACACAACTAATCTCTTTCGGAGGCAAACATGAGTACAAAAGTTTTATCACATTTACAAGATAATAATGCTCACGATGAAACAGTGTCGTTTCTATCACAACCACTACAAATGTATATCGACGGCAAATGGATAAACGCACTAAATGATGCTCGAATTCAAGCTTATGACCCATGTTTCAATAGTGAAATAACCAGTTTCCCCTCTGCATCAAGTTCGGATTTAGATAATGCCATTTGCGCTGCACGTCGCACCTTTGACTCGGATGAGTGGTCAAATATGTTGCCTTTAAAGCGCGAGCAATTAATGCACAACTTAGCGAATCTAGTTGAAGCAAAAGCCGACGTGTTAGCTGAGATTGAAGCTTTAGATGCTGGTAAAGCCATCTCTGGTTGTCGAGAAGTCGATATTGCCGGCTCTATCGATGTATTACGCTATTTTGCTGGCTGGCCAAGTAAAATAGAAGGCTCCGTGCGACCAGTTTCAGTGCCAGGTCAACATATTGCCATGGCAATTAAAGAGCCAGTTGGTGTTGTTGGTGCAATCGTTCCTTGGAACTGGCCATTTAACATGATGATTTGGAAGTTTGCTGCAGCAATTGCCGCAGGTTGCACCTTAGTATTAAAGCCTGCTCAACAAACTTCGTTAAGTGCTATATATTTTGCAAAACTTGTAGAACAAGCTGGCTTTCCTGCTGGTGCATTCAACTTAATTACAGGTAAAGGCAGTGTTATCGGCAATAAAATGGTTTCACACCCTTTAATTAGCAAAGTTTCATTTACTGGTTCAACCGAAGTTGGTAAGCAAGTAGGTGCATTAGCCAGTAGTAACTTAGCTCATGTCACGTTAGAGCTTGGTGGCAAGTCACCCATGGTTATTTTTGAAGATGCTGATATTGACGCTGTCGTAAACGCCACTCAACAGTCAGTATTTTTTAACTCTGGACAAGTATGTTCGGCCGGCTCTCGTATGTATGTTCACCATAGTATTTATGAACAAGTCATTTGTGCAGTAGCCGCTAAAACACAAAAAATGAAAATTGGTTTATCACTCGACCCTTCAACCGATATGGGACCGATAATTTCAAGCAGTCAACATGCCAGCATAATGGATTACATCACTATAGGGCAGCGAGAAGGAGCCCGCTTAGTCACTGGCGGCAAAGCGGTAGGTGAGGATGGATTTTTCATTCAACCGACGGTTTTTGCTGACTGTACTAATACCATGAGAATTGTTAGAGAAGAAATTTTTGGCCCGGTGTTAGCTATTCAATCTTTTGATACTGAAGTGCAAGCAATAGAGCTTGCTAATGACAACGAATATGGCCTTGCCGCTAGTGTTTTCACTAAAGATACTTCAAGAGCTTGGCGCTGCGTAAAACAAATTAAAGCGGGCACAGTTTGGATTAATACCCATGATTTAATTGATCCTTGCCTTCCTTTTGGTGGTTTTAAGAATTCAGGTTTAGGAAAAGACTTGGGACCAGAGCAGCTAGAGCAATTCTTACAAACCAAAACGGTTTGGCAAGAGCTCTAACAAATAGAAATTAAATATGAGTTAGCAAGTTAATAGAAGTCGCTAGCACCAATAAATATTGATGACGAGATTGTGAAAATGAAACTTAATAAAGAACAAATGATCAAACTGTACACTAATTTAGTTCGCGCAAGTTTATACGACAAAATGATGTATCGTCGCATGCTGCAAGGTAAATTAATTGGCTTTTATCATCCCGCTGAAGGTGGTATTGCCCCTGGTGTTGCCGCATGTACCTTTCTTAATAAAGATGACAACTTAAATCCACACCACCGCTCTCATGGTATAACCCACATGATCAGTAAAGGCATTGATGTCAGTACTTTTCTTGCAGAACACACAGGAAAAGACACTGGTTGTTGTAAAGGAAGATCTGCATGGCACTTTTCATATCCAGACGACAAGGTTTATCAACAGTCTGGCTTTATCGGTCATAATTTTGCGCCAACGGTAGGCTGGGGATATGCAGCAAAAACCCGCGCTCAAGGTCAAGTGGTAATGAACTGCTCCGGCGACGGCTCATACGGCGAAGGCCGTGCTCATGAATCCATGTTAATGGCGCAAAACTGGAAACTACCGGTTATCTACTGGTGCGAAAATAATGGTATGGCTATTTTCACTACTGCTAAAGAAATGCACCCTACTCCGGATATTTCATCTTTAGCATTAGGCTACGGTATGCCGTCAGTCATTGTTGATGGTCAAGATGTCTTTGCTTGTGCTGAAGTTGCGCTTGACGCTATTGAACATGCTCGCCAAGGAAAAGGCCCGATGTTTGTTGAGTGTAAAACCATGCGTTACAACGAGCATGATATTGGCACACCTGATTTGTCAGGCTGGGAAAAACGCTCTGATGAAGAGCATGAAAAAATGCGCAAACGTGAGCCAGTAAAAATAGCCACTGAGCGTGTTTTAGCTGATGGCATTTTAAGCCAAGACGATATTGATGCGATTAATCAAGCCGCATTAGATGAAATTCAACTGGTAGAAGATTTTGCTGACAATAGTGAAATTGCAAAACCTACTGAAGCAGAGTTAATGGCAGCTGTTTTTGCCGATTAGTGATGACAAATAAATCATTACACGCTAATTGCAAAAAATACTGGAGAGAATAAATCATGAGAACAATAACGCTAATAGAAGCGATAAAAGAAGCCTACCAAGAAGAGTTACGACGTGACCCTGACGTATTTATGGTGGGACAAGATATTCGAGGAGCAATTTTTCCTCACACCAAAGGTTTGGTTGATGAATTTGGCCCACAAAGAATACTTGATACACCAATAGCCGAATCGGGCATGTATGGCGTGGCACTGGGTGCAGCTCAAGAAGGGTTGCGCCCTATCGTTGATTTTATGTTTGGTGGTTTTTCGTATGTTACTTTTTCAGAATGTTCGGTAACAACTGGACAATATCATTTTTTACACGGTTCACAACGTTCTCTACCAATCACCATGACTGCTGGTGTTGGCACTGGTCAACGGTTAGCCAATGATCATGCGATGAGTATTCATGGCACATTCGCTCATCATCCAGGTATTAAAGTGGCGATGCCATCAACGCCTTACGACGCAAAAGGCATGTTTAAAGCCGCAATAAGAGATAATAATCCCGTAATGATCCCATGGCATATGGGCATTATGATGCTAAAAGGCGAAGTGCCAGAGTTTGAGGAAGAAGGTGGTGATTACATTGTGCCACTTGGCGTTGCCGATGTGAAACGTGAAGGTACTGATGTTACCGTAATGGCAAATAGCTTGCAGTTACAAAATGCGTTTAAAGTAGCAGACAAACTCGAAAAAGAAGGCATTAGCGTTGAAATTATTGATCCCCGCTCTTTTGTACCGTTTGATTTAGACACGGTTCTAAAGTCATTAGAAAAAACTAACCGTTTAGTCGTCGTTGATGAAGACTGGGAGTCAGGATCATTTGCCAATACTGTTTCGGCAAAAGTGATGGAACAAGGTTTTGACTTTCTTGATGCGCCAGTAATACGAGTAACCTTACCCGACATGCCGGTGCCAGGTGGTTATATGGAAGACTATATCGCGCCTAACGTCGATAAAATTGAAGCGGCTGTCCGCAAAGTATTGGCTTAATCAGAGGAATATCTAATGGCTATAAAATATGTAATGCCCAAACTTGCGATGGCAATGAATGAAGGCACCGTTAACGAGTGGCTCGTAACTCAAGGTGGAAAAGTTGAGAAAGGCGATGCTTTAGTTACCGTCGAAACAGAAAAAGTCGCCTACGATTGCGAGTCTCCTGAAGATGGTTACTTATGTATCATTGTTCCAGATGGTGAAACCGTTCCTTGTGAAGAGATAATTGGTTATTTTTGTCAAAGTGCGGAGGAAGCGGCAGATATGCTAGCTAGCGCTGGTAATGCCTCAGAGGCCACTGAGTCCGTTAAAGAAACAAGTGAACCTTCTAACGAACAACCATCTTCAGAGCAAAAGTCTCAAACAGCCGTACCTAACGCGTCAGCACCAATAGCTGCCACGGAAAACACCAGACGAATTATCGCGTCACCTTTAGCGAAAAAACTAGCTAAAGATGCAGGCTTAAATATTGCGATAGTTAGCGGCACGGGACCCAACGGACGAATCGTTAAAAAAGATATTGAAGCGGCGTTAAAGGCAGGTTTACATCAAGCAGCGACGGCACCTTTAGCTCAAGGTGGTAGTACAGAGTTAGCGCGTATTCCAATGAAAGGCATGCGTAAAACCATTGCCGAACGCATGAAACAAAGTCTAACAACAACGGCGCAATTATCTTCAGCGTGGGAATCAGACATTACTGACTTACTTTCTATTCGTAAAAAGTTTGTCAAGCGTGAAGACAGCTTAGGTACCAAAGTGTCAGTCAATGCTTTTATTATCAAAGCTATTGTTTATGCCATAAAACAAGTACCTATTGCTAATTCATGTTTAGAAAGTGAAGAAGCAGTTATTTATGGCAATATCAATATGGGTATTGCTATGTCTATGCCGGGCGCAACTGAATATGACAGTGGCTTAATGGTTGCCGTATTACATAACATTGAAAACATGGGCGTTGTCGAAATAGATAAAGCGATGAAAGCGCTGTTTAAACGTATTCGCAATGGCGAATCTACTGCAAAAGACATGTCTGGATCTACTATTACTATGTCAACCACAGCAGGCATTGCTCCTCCAGGCATGACAACTACGCCAGTATTGAACCTACCTAATGCCGCGCTCGTTGGACCATCAACAGCTATCGAAAAACCTATTGTTAAAGACGGTCAAATTGTAGCTCGAACTATGATGCCAATGAGCTTCACCTTTGATCATTGCATTTTAGATGGTGAGCCGGCCGCACGTTTTATGAGTGCATTACATGATGCACTTGAAAACCCAGAATTAATGATGGCTTAAGGAAGTATTATGTCAAACTTAGATTTAATTATTATTGGCGCTGGCCCTGGCGGTTATTGTGCCGCTATTCGTGCTAGTCAGCTTGGCTTGAAAACGGCCATTATCGAGAAAGACACTCCCGGAGGAGTGTGTTTGAATTGGGGCTGTATTCCTTCAAAGAACTTAATCCATCAAGCCGAGTTATTTCATTCGCTTAGTGAAATGGAGCAAGTAGGTGTCAAGATTGGCCGTTCGGGATTAAATTATGCACACGTACAGGCTAAGTCTCGCCAAGTTGTAAAAACCTTGACCGGCGGTGTCGCTGGTTTACTGAAAAAGAACAAGGTCAATTATATAAAGGGCACAGCCAAAATCACGGGTAAAGGTGAAGTAACGGTTGATGGCACTAAATACAAAACTAAAAACATTATGGTTGCAACTGGCTCTCGGCCAATGAATATTCCCGGCTTTGAATTTGATGAGGAGCTAGTGCTGTCCTCTTCTGGTATTTTAGCCATGACTGAGCTCCCTAAAAGTATTGTTATTTTAGGTGCCGGTGCTATTGGTTGTGAGTTTGCCTACATCATGAACAGTTTCGGCGTAAAAGTTACCTTAGTCGAATTTGCCAAACATATTTTACCTACAGAAGATTTCGAAACCACAGCAATACTAGCGCAAAGTTTTAAACGTAACGGTATTGAAGTACTCACGAGCACTAAAGCGACTAGTCTGAGTAAAGACAAAAACTCAGTAACAGTGACAGTTGAAAATGCTGATGGTGATCATAAAATAAATGCTGACAAAGCACTCGTTGTATTTGGCCGCGAGCCAAATACTCAAGGGCTTGGTTTGAAAGAAATGGGCGTTAAGTTAGATCAGCGAGGCTATGTGCAAATTTCCGATTATTGTCAAAGCCATGCAACAAATATTTATGCCATTGGCGATATCACCAACACCCCTGCTCTAGCTCACGTTGCCTCAAAAGAAGGTGAAATGGCGGTTGAACATATGGCAGGCTTAAAACCTCATGCCATGAAAGTAGATGCTAACTCTGTGCCATCAGCTATTTACTGTGAGCCACAAGTAGCAGGTTTTGGTTTACGTGAAGATAAAGCGATTAGCGAAGGTATCAAAATTAAAAAATCAGTTTTTAACTACGCGGGTGCAGGTAAAACTATCGCGGTAGGAAAACCAGAAGGCTTAGTAAAAATAATTTGTGATAAAAAAACAGATGAAATATTAGGCGCTCATATCGTCGGACATTGCGCAACAGAATTATTGCACGAGCTTTTATTAGCTAAACATGCAGAGATACTTCCTGAAGATATTGAAAGTATGATTCATGCTCATCCAACAATTTCAGAAGCAATTATGGAAGCGGCTCGCGGTATCAATGGCAAACCAATTCACGGCTAAATGGAGAACTGCTATGGCATGGTTTTACTTAATATGTGCAGGACTTTGTGAAGTACTTTTTGTCGCTATGATGAAAGTATCTGATAACTTTACCCGACCATGGCCTATCGCGATAATAGCAATAAGTATCGCGATAAGTTTTATCTTTTTAAGTAAAGCGATGTCAACCATTCCTATTAGTAGTGCCTATGCCATGTGGGTCGGAATTGGAGTTGTTGGAACAGTGATTGTGGGTAGGACTTTTTTTCAGGAAAACATAAGCTTGTGGCAACTATTTTTTATATTCACTTTATTGCTTTCTATTGTTGGTTTAAAAGCGACGTCTTAACTAGAAGACTTTATTCAACTTTAGCGAAGTATACTTTTATAAGTAAAAAGCAACATTACCAATATCAACCTTATACTTAGTTAACTATTTAGAACCCTCGCACTTGGTTGAGTTGTAATATCACAAATATCTAAAAATCTATAGTGCGATTCGACAAAGTGAAGATTTGAGGTTGTTATGTCAGTTATTAATACGTTAGCACTATACGCAAAAAGGTTAATTGATGAGTTGAGTAACCAAGAAATAGCCACATACCCATTAATGCAAAGCGCAAAACTCAATTACGATGACTTAAATCATAAAGAACACCAAATACCACAAAACAAATACATTAATTTAGTGAGGCAGGTTATTGAAAAATATAATATTACTACATTAGGCTTCCAAGTAGGTCAGCATACTGGAATGTTAGAGCACGGTATCATCAGTTACGCTATTTTAAGTTGTGAAAACTTACGAGAATCTATTCGTCGTTTTGAAAAATATCAACACCTTATTGGCCCCGTACTGACAATAAAACTAACAACCATTGGAGACACAGCTGTTTTATCTGCAATACCCGCTCCACACGTAAAGTGGCTACCATCCTCAGTTATTAAATACTTTACCCAAGAATGGATAGCAAGTTTTATGCAATGGGAGAAGTTTATTCATTGTCCCGACGGTTGGTTCAGTCATATAAATTTTGGTTTTTCAGAAACAGATGAACAATCAAGTTATCAGAGTTTTATCAACTGTAGTTTTGAGTTCGATCATTCGGTAACACAAGTTTTTTTCCCTAAAGAGTATCTAGAATTACCCTTAAACTTTGCTGACCATGAAACAAATGAATTATGTATTAACCAATGTGAAAAATTGTTAAAGAATATTGATGTCGCTTCAGAACAAACTTCAGACATTCAACGACTGTTAGCTAGCAACCCTTCTCGTACCCCGAGTATAAAAGAAGTCTCATCCATTTTGTGCATTACACCTAGAACATTGCACCGTCGTTTACTAAAAGAAAACACCAGTTATCAACAGATTGTAATTCAATTCCGCATATCACTCGCTAAAAGATATTTAAAGGAAACCAATTTACCTATATGCGAAGTTGCCATGTTAGTGGGCTATGCCGACCACTCAAATTTTTATCGCACATTTAGAAAAGAAACAGGGATTACTCCGCTGCAATTTAGACAAGAAATAGAAAGTTTAGCCGCCTAATTTATATGTATTTAAATAACTCGCTTTGCCAGTTATATAAGAGGGATAAAATGAAAAATTCCATCTCACTCATGCTGAATTATTTAATCTGGGGTTTCATACTTGGATTCATTATTGGTATTAATGTGTCTCTATTTATGAACTTTTTATCTCCACCGATCACAAACAGCTTAAATGTCGTTCAATTTATTTTCGAACATACGTTCAATTGGACATTGAACGGGCTATACATTAACGGAATTCTTGGAATGCTTGACCTTCTATTTCGGCCAAACAAAACAAAAATCAATAAATAACTATTGTAAATTAAGAGTCACCTAAAGGGGTTGGTTATCCTTAAAAACATATTTCAACCAGCATAGGGATACAGCTAACCTTTCTGACGATATCCTGTAGGCGTATACCCTAGCCAATTTTTAAAAGCACGATAGAAATTAGCAGGATGCTCATAACCGAGTAAATAAGCAATTTCTTGTAAAGGTAAATTGGTTTTTTCTAAATAATCTTTGGCAAGTTCCATCCGCACTTCATTAACAATATGACGGTAGTTCAGACCTGATTTTTTAAGTTGTCGGTGAAATGTGTGTACAGGTAGATGCAACTGTTCGGCTATATCTTCCAATGTTGGAAACTCTCGTTGCGGGGTTAATAAGAGTAACCGTCTGACTCTATCAACCAAATCTGTTTGTTGATCAAGCTGCGACATGATCAGTGAGCACTGCTGCAGGCAAATTTCGGCGGTAGCAGGATTCGCGGTAGAAAAAGGCATATCATACCAGTATTCTGGAAAGCTCAACGCAGTGTGCGGTTGATCAAACATTATTTTCCCTGGAAAAACATCACCATATGATTCATGGTATTTGGGGGCTGGATAAGCAAGTTTTACCGTCAGAGCCTGATCGCTATCAACATCTGATAAGCGCATTCGCATCCATTTCCACGTAGAGCTTAACCACTCTTCATGCAAATATATCGAATGCATTATAAAGCTGTTTCTTTGCTTAATCCGAAAACTTACCTCGTTATTATTAATTATTTGTTCAGCCGTTAGAGGATGTGGAAAAAGTGAATAATTCTGCGACGTTATCCGCCAAGACTGACGAAGGTTCTCCACGCTTAAAGAAGCATAGCCCAATAATCCCGCATCACTGATATCAAATAATTGTCCCAATTTTAAGAAAAAATCGTGCTTTTGCAATAACGGCGCCGACATTTCTAATAACTGATAATACTGATTAAGTGTTATAGAACTCAATAACAGATTATCTTGATTAAGCATAATGCCCAACTGATGGGCACTACCAGCAACATCAAATAAGTCATTTAGCTTTTCTGCATCAAGCAGTTGGCAAAAATGAGTAAACAATTTACTGGCTAAATGACTAATTTCTCGATCAGCTTCTTGGATAAACATAGTACCCCTCCCCAAACCCGCCATTGTCATTAAATGATAGTTAGTTGTCAACTAATGATAGTTCAATCACCAATAACACTTGATAAGCTCTAGTCATTAAAGAGTCATAAATAAAAGTGAGAACATCTATGAGTTTAGCGGACACGTCATTTCCAACTGGCAAAAACTATCGTAGCAGCCATACGGGCCATGGCGTCGGAAAAGCCGATACAGTCTTTGAAAATGGGCATATTTATACCGTTAATTCTGATAGCGAATGGGCAGAAGCGGTAGCCGTTAAAGATGGTTTTTTTGTCGCTGTAGGCTCTCGAGAAGATATGATCCCATATATTGACGAGCATACACAGATAGTTGATCTCAAAGGTCGTTTTTGTATGCCAGGTTTATATGATATGCATACACACCCTGACTTAACGTTAGCACCAGGTTATGCAGGTTATCTAGATGTAGGCCTAGAAGATCCCACGCCTGAGCAAGTAAAAGAAGCTATTCTTTCTTACGCTAAAAGTAACCTTGATAGAGAATGGATTTTTGGGCAGTATTTTGTCCATTTTCAGTTTAAACGCGATGGCATTGAAGCTAACCGCTCATGGTTAGACAGCTTTATTAGCGATAGACCTGTGGCTATTCACGATCGTTCATGGGGCTGTATTTTAGTGAACAGCAAGGCATTGGAACTGGCAGGTATTGATGCCAATACTCCAGATCCTCGTAATGGCTATATTGAACGCGATAGCATTACTGGCGAACCTACAGGTATATTAGTTGATGGTGCTTATGCGCTAATCCACACTGTAATGCCGCCCACTCCTGCTCATGCATTGCAACGTGCCTATCAAGAAGCCATTCATTATCAAACTAGCCGAGGCGTGGTTGGAACTAAATATGTTCACGTCTGCGAAAATCGTCTAGATGCATTAAAAGTTATTGATGATGCGGGCGAAATGACGTTACGCGTTGAGGCGGCAATTAGTTGGCAAGATGATATTTTCCCCGTTCGCCGTCGTTGGGAGCTGCTAGCAGGAGAACGTCATTACTACCGCAGCGATCGACTTAGCGCAAACGCAATAAAATTTCATTTTGATGGCACTCAAGGATCATATTCTGCCTACCTTTCTACTCCTTGGCCTGGTGAAAGTGATTGGCGCGGTGGTTTAAATTTAACCCCTGAGCATATCACCGATATGGTTGTTGATATGGATCGCCGCGGCATACGTGTTATTGCCCATTGTGTTGGTGATGGTGCTTCCGATATGTTTTTAGACGCTATCGCTGTAGCCCGTAAACGTAATGGCCCGAATGGTGTACGTCACCAATGCGCTCATGCAACGGTGCTGTTAGATGAAAACCTACCGCGCTTCGCTGAGCTTAATGTAGTTGCCGAATTCTCACCCGTTGGCTGGTTACCTGAGCCTTATGCCCGAGGTCGAGAAGTTTTGGGCAAAGAACGTTTTGATCGTATGTATAACTTTAAAGGCGTTATCGACAACGGTGGTCTTGCAGTGATGGGTACCGATTGGCCAGTATCGAACATTAATTGCTGGATTGGTTTTGAAGCCATGATGACTCGTAAGAACCCTTGGTTCGATAATGATGAAACTTTCCATGGCCAGCCAATTTCTGTGGCAGAAGCCATTCGCGTGATGACCATCAACGGTGCTCACTGTATGAGCATTGAAGAGACAGCCGGTAGTATTGAAGTAGGCAAGTCGGCAGAAATGATAGTACTGGACCGCAATTTATTTAAGATAAATTTACAAGGCAACGTGCATAACACTCACGTTGATCTAACCATTATGTCAGGCAAGGTGGTTTGGGATAGAAACGGTGAGTTAGTAGATACCCCACAGCAGGCGCCTTTAAAACCAGAAAATGTGCAGAATTTTTACGAAAGAATGGAAGGCTAATAATGAACGCTATTCCAGTAACTATCGTATCGGGCTTTTTGGGTTCAGGTAAAACCACGCTGTTGAATCGTATATTAAATAGCGACTTAGCCAGCAGGAAAGGTTTAAAAATAGCCGTAATGGTCAATGATTTTGGCGAACTAAATATAGATAGTCAACTTGTGGTCAGCGCCGAACAAAATATGATCAACCTAGAAAATGGCTGCATTTGTTGCACGGTTGAAAGCGATTTAATCGAACAATTGCGTAAATTATTACAATTACGTGAAGGCAGACCTGATGTTATTTTAATTGAAACCAGTGGAGTGTCTGAGCCTTCAAAAGTTGTTAACACCCTACGCTACCCCGAGTTTAAGAATTTATTAACGATTGATGCTGTTATCAGTTTGCTTGATGCCGAACAATTTACCCAACTTGAAGGCACCATGAAACGTTTGGCGATGGACCAACTTAGTGTTGCCGATATTATTGTTCTCAATAAAACTGACTTAGTCACTGACAAGCAATTACAAAGTTTGAAAGAGCAATGGCTATTTCCTAAGGCCAGTGTCTATGAAACACAATATGCCAATGTACCACTGCCCTTGTTGATGGGTGTAAGTAGTGCCGAGCAACCACCAGAGTTTACAGCGCCAGAGCATGCTTGTTCAGAAAGTTGTAGTCCTCAAAACCATACTCACGGTCATACGCACAGCCATAGCCAACAATTTTCTTCTATGAGTTGGCAAAGTGAGCAGCCACTGCATTTACAGCAGTTAAAACAAATATTAACTAACTTACCAAGCAATATTTATCGAGTGAAGGGTATTGTCAATTTAGTTGAAGTCCCAGAGCAACGCTGCCTCGTTCACAAAGTAGGTTCACGATTATCCATTGAAAAACAAGACAATTGGCAAGTCCCCAAGAATAGTCAATTGGTTTTGATTGCTAACTCAACATTAGATAAAGAAGTCATAACCATGCAATTAGAGGAAGCCTTAGCCGTAAATAACTATGAACAATTAGACAAGAGAGACTAATTTTTCTTCTACCTAAATGTAGGTATGGTTGCAAAAAGTTACTCCCTTTAGTCTTAATGAATTAACTAACAAAAACAACACGAAAGAAATTTTAAAATTTCGCTTATATTAACCAATGAAATAGAAGGGTAAACATTATGACTCAAGCAACAAAATGCTTTAAAAATACAATGCTTGCTACGGCAATAGCGCTTGCCTGTAGTCCGGCAGCCTTTGCAGAAGAACAAGACTCAACTGTTAAAAAAGAAAATGCACTAATGGAAGTTATTTCTGTAACAGCAACACGTCGTGTATCTCGAACTACCGATGTTCCATACAATGTATCAGCTACCTCTTCAGCGCAATTAGAGCAGTTGGGTATCACAGACTTTACCAAGCTGGCTCGTAATACTCCGGGTTTAACTTTTGTAGAGTCTGGCGCTCGTAGCTCTGGCATTAATAGTGGGTTAATCATTCGCGGCGTAAATACTCGAAGTTCATTATCTACCGATCTTAAATCAGCACAAGACCCCACTGTTTCAACTTATATTGGAGATACAGCGTTATTTGCTAACTTTGTTATAAAGGATATTGATCGAGTTGAAATTTTACGTGGCCCTCAAGGCACATTATATGGTTCAGGTTCTCTAGGTGGAACGATTCGTTATATGCCTAACAAACCTGAACTTGATATGTTTGAAGGTGAAGTAGCAACAAAAATTTCAAATACTAACGAAGCTTCAGGTGTTAATACTGACACCTATGGTGTGTTCAACATTCCATTTGGTGACGATTTTGCACTAAGAGCTGTTGGTGGGTACTCTAACAACCAAGGCTTTATTGACGCTAATACTGTTTTTCAGTTTAATGACAATGGGACTGTGCAAGATGATGGCATGGGAAATCCTGTTACCAAAAGCATAAAAGATAGTAACGGTGATGATACTAGTCATCTGCGCTTGTCTTTATTGTGGCAAACATCAGATGATAGTAGTGTAATTTTAACTCACCAACGCCAGAAAGATAATGCTGACGGTATTCAAGCCGAAGGTGGTTATGAACATGGTGGCGGTGACTATGCTCACGCTAATAGAATTTTAGAACCTTTAGAAAGAGAAATTGAACTGACCTCTTTAGATATTGAGGTAGATTTGGGTTTTGCGCTGTTAAGTTCTAATACCTCAGTAACAGACAATGCAGCAACGATGACTTCGGATCAAAGTGGTGTTTATCAAAATTCTGATTATTACTATACGCTAGGCTACTATTTAGGTCCCAAAGATCTCAGTTTGGGTGATGATTATAAGCAAGATGAAAGTTCTTTCTCTCAAGAAATTCGTTTAGCTTCTCAATCTGATGGGCCTTTAAGTTGGGTTGCAGGTGTTTTTTATCGCAAAATGGATCAAGAAAATCGACAATATGACCGCTTAATTGGCTATGGTGAAGGACTAGAAAGCTTCTACCCAAGTTTAGCCGGTTTTTATCAAGACTTTTGGAATTCGGCCTTAGCAGATGTTCCTGATGCTCAAGCTCAAAAAAATGACACTGGATTTTATCAAAATCAACAAGTAGATTTTACTGACATGGCAGTATTTGGCGAGTTAACTTATCAATTTAGTGATCGTTTCCAAGCGACTGTTGGCGCTCGTTTTTTCAAACAAGAATACCAAGCTCAAAGTGATATTTATTTAGTGGGTTGTTCTGTTTCATCTGAAGTGTTTTTAGGTGACCCTGACAACCCAAGTTTTGGCTGTGGTGATGACCCCGCAGATTTAACCGGTAAAACCGGCGGAGATTTATCACTTGATGTTGACGACTTTATTACCAAAGTTAACTTTTCGTACAAATTGACTGATGATAGCACGGTCTATTTTACACGCTCTGAAGGCTTTAGACACGGTGGTACTAATGGTATTCCTTTACAAGGAAGCTCTACTAGTCCATTTGCAGAAGATCCTGCTCTGGCTAATTATGAGCAAGATGAAGCAGTAAACTATGAATTAGGCTTTAAAGGCCTCGCTTATGACGGCGACGTGAAATTTGCTACCGCTCTATTTCTTATAGATTGGGATAATATTCAAATTGATGGTGCTGGCCCTTTAAGTGGTTTCCCTATTGTTTACAATGGCAATAGTGCCTCATCACAGGGTGTAGAGCTTGAGTCAACAATCTCTATCACTGAAGATTTAACCTTAATGCTAGGGTATACCTATACTAAAGCTCAGCTTGATGAAGACTTTAGCGTTGGTGGTGTAAATGGTTATAAAGGAGACAGCTTGCCAAATGTTCCTGAACATTCTGCATCTTGGGCTTTTAACCATTATACCGAAATTGAGGGTATGGAAGCGTACATAATTACCAATATAAATGGTAATTATGTTAGCAGTGCTAATTCAGACTTAAATGCAAGTTCACCTGATTATTCAGAATATGATGGCTACAGTATTACCAATGCATCAATTGGTATTTCAGGTGAATCTTGGGATGTTACACTATTTGTTGATAACCTATTTAATAAGAAAGCATTAACCAATGGCAGAGGTTTGCGCTATACCAATACGATGAACCCTCAAAGTGGTCGTGATTTATATAGCTTTGTTAATCGCCCAAGAACAATTGGCGTAAACGTAAAGTATCAATTTTAAAAACAATAACGTGTGGTATTTCATTAAGTGAAATCAACACGCATTAAATAATGCTGATACAAAAACAAGTGCTCATATTTTGTTGTGGTATAAACTAAAATAATAGTTGATACCACAATGATATTATTGAGCACTTTTTTGTTATCTAGGAGCCAATATGAATAATAACGCTAACTTATTAGCGAAGTGCCATGATGTAGAAAAACTGCTGCATAAGCAACATGTTACTCAGGCAGCCGAAATTGCAGCAAAGTTGATAAAACAATACGCTGATGATGCTTCTTCATGGCAGGCACTATCAATGGTTGCTGAAGCAACAAAAAATGCTGCTCTTGCTTGTAAAGCTGCGTTAAAAGCCGTTAGTCTAGCGCCCGACTCAGCCATTTTTTTGGTTCAACTCGCCAGGGCTTATTTGTTAATTGGTCAATCAGGTAAGGCTTTAATTGCTGCACAAAAAGCCTATAAAATGGAAGACTTATCCACACGAGAATTAGATAAATTAGGTGTACTATTTTTTAAATGTGGTGAAAATGAATTATCGGTTCAATGCCATCAAATAAATTACCAACAACAACCTGAAAACATTCATTTTATTAGTAATTATGCTTCAGCTTTATTTGTCATGGGGGATTTCGAATTAACCGAAAAACTTTATGAAAAATTATTAGTTAAAAACCCCTTAGATTGCACAACTCACTTAGCTTTATCTCAAGTTCGAAAAGTAACTGAGCAAAATAATCACATTGATAGTTTTAAAGCAGCTTTAGTTGCTCTTAAAAATAACGATGCAATTAACAAACACCAAGTTTGTTATGCGTTAGCTAAAGAGTATGAGGATTTAAAAGAATATGAATCATCATTTAAATACCTTGAAGAAGGTGCAAAAGCAAGACGTTCAATAATAGACTATAAAGAGTCTGAAACACTGTCCGCAATGGACCAAATAACGCAATTACCACCCTCGTTTTTTCAAAATACTCAGCAATCGTTTTCAAATGAAGAAGCTATATTTGTTGTTGGATTACCACGCAGTGGCACAACGCTTGTTGAACAAATAATAGCCTCTCATAGTGAAGTATTTGCCGCAGGAGAATTACATAACTTTAATTTAGTCATGCACCATTTAGTCAATTATTACCCCAAAGGTGCTCCATTAGATAATCAGTTAATCTACTTATTAAATAAAGCGGATATGGCTCAACTGGGTAATTGGTATATTGAAAGTACACGCCCTAGAACGAGCAAGAAACTTCACTTCATTGATAAACTACCAAGCAATAGCTTGTTTTGTGGCTATATTCATAAAGCCCTGCCTAACGCAAAAATCATTCTACTAGATAGAGAACCTATGGATGTTTGTTACGCAAACTATAAAATGAATTTCAAACATGGTTACGATTATTCCTACCAACTTGATGAGTTAGGAAGATATTATGTCGTTTGGAAGCAGTTGATGGATTATTGGCAGCAAACATTACCTTCAGACCGCTTTTATAGAATAAGTTATGAAAGTTTAGTTGAAAATCAAGATGTAGAATCAAGAAGATTAGTAGAATTCTGTGGACTTGAGTGGCAAGAAGAATGTTTAGAATTTTATAAAAATAAGCAAGGTGTCGCCACGGCCAGTGCAGCTCAAGTTCGTCAACCTATCTATAAAACATCAGTAGCTAAATGGAAGGCATATAAGGAACAGTTACGCCCACTTATTCATATATTAAAACAAGAAAATATTGAAACTTCGTAGTTGCACCATGTAATAAAAGAGCTTTACCAAAACTGACAACTTGGAACACAGAAGACATAAAGCGTCCTTGAATTTGGAGAGCAACTTTCTGATCATATAGCTGACATGAAGTCATACTTCTAAGATGATTGGGGCATATAAGCAAGATAGAGTTTTGACTTTAATTATGAAGCTGGTCATTACTATTATTAATGAAATATCCAATTTTTATCTTCTGCTGTTGCGACTTTGAAGACAAAGCAGTATGCATGGCACAATCAAACTTTGGCCCCACTTTTAAAGCTCAAATTGGCTGAAATGGGCTATTTCTACCATAGATCACTCGCTGTTTACTTGCTAGTCTGATTGCTGACCACCATCACTAGCTGATATTGATAGCTGTGACATTCGAATTGGAGAAAACATGGAAGCAATCATTTTAACCTCTGTTGTACTGCCCCTGAGCCTGGCGATTATTATGCTTGGCATGGGAACCTCTCTAGTGGTTGCCGACTTTAAACGAGTGCTAATTTACCCCAAGGCTGTGGCCATAGGCATAGTAGGACAAATTTTGTTATTGCCTTTAGTGGGTTATTTTTTTGCTTCACAATTTGGTCTTAAAGCCGAATACGCGGTTGGAGTAATGGTGTTAGTGGCCTGTGCCGGTGGCGCCACTTCCAACATGATAGTGTATTTGGCAAAAGGGGATGTTGCGCTGTCGGTGACCCTAACCGCCATTAGCAGTTGCATCACGGTTATCTCTATTCCTTTTGTCATTAATTTTGCTCTGGTTGAATTCATGGGTGCCACCACCGAGGCTGTGCTGCCCATTGGCACCACCAACATGAAACTTTTTGCCATCACTATGTTCCCCGTTATATTGGGTATGCTGATTCGCCATTATTTTTCCGGTTTCGCCATAAAACTGGAAAAACCCGTTAACAAAATAGCCAGTTTGTTTTTTGTGTTAATCGTCTTTAGCATTCTTTATACGGAAAGGAACGGGCTGGTAGACGCACTCATCGTAACAGGTCCGGTAACCTACGTTTTAAATCTAGTTACTATGTTATTGGGGTTTACGGCAGCCAGATTATTTCAATTAAATAAAAGTCAAAGTGTTACCGTGAGCGTTGAAATAGGTGTGCAAAACAGTGCCACAGGTATTTTTATCGCCACGGCCTTACTGCACAATTCAGAGATAGGCATCATTCCTGCGGTGTATTCTTTGGTGATGTATGTAAATGCAGGGTTATTGATTGGCCTTGTGCATTTTTACATGAAGCAACCTGACCATGAGTTAACCGGAGTAAAAGCATAAATATTTTGAAACTTAGACTCGGTGTGATTTTCAAGCAGAGCCTATAGATTTCCCCTAACAGACTGTTGATAACAGTCTCCTGCCGCAGTCTTTAGTAGAATGAGGGACTATACACAAATTAGGCTATCTTTGAATTCGCAGCGCAAATAACACCCAAGAGCATCTCTTCTCCACTATTCACCTTGAAGAGTTCGTACGAACGATCGCCCTTTTTGCCCCATAATAGAGCTGTTCAAATTACTGGCCACTAACATCTAGAAAAGTTATTAAGACGATGTAGAAAAGATGGATTATCTACTGAGTCTATTGATTTAAGGCTCGTAAGAGTCAATTTACCAACAGGTACAATAGAGATCCTGATCACCTCTTTAATTGATGATGCAAAGTTTCCGACATCAATATTTGCAGATCTATATCATCAACGCTGGGATGTTGAAGAAGACTATAAAGTAATGAAAAGCCGTCTAAATATTGAAATTTTTCAGGGGTTTCTGCCGAAGCTATTTTGCAAGATATCCATGAAAAAACCTTGACCAAAAACATAACATCAATTGCAATTATTGAAGCCAGTAAAGTCAAATATAGCGTTCGGAAATACAAATACAGGATCAATGTAACTCACGCCCTTAGCCAACTTAAAGATAATGTTGTTAGGTTATTAATGGGGATTTCGATTGATGGATTAAGTCGGTTAATTATTGAAAAATATCACAGGTAACTAATGCTTATCGCCCATATAGGAAATTCGAGCGACCGCACCGACGAATGAATAAGGATAAATACCCTGTAGCCTAAAAAGGTTGTGCTAAATGCTTAAGTTAATGGCACAGTAGAGCGAACAGCGGTCGTAATTGTCGATTCAAAATCATCCCACCAAACACTCTAATTAGATACGAAAGCAGACCTATCAAGTTTATGAGTTAAAAGCTTCTTATCTAGGTAAAATAAGTAGATGATCCTATTCAACAATGTATTACAGGCACATCGAGAGCAAATACACAGCGGTTAGTAACTGGACTTTACGATTATTAAAATCAGTCAACAAAATAAGTGCCATTTAAAATGTTGCAAAACTGATATGACTACTTTTCACTTCAGCTTATTGTGACGGTTTAGACGTCAGCATTACTAACGCGATTTCGACCATTATTCTTTGCCTTATATAACTCTTTATCGGCCGTATTCAGAAGGTTTTGGACAGTTTTTTCGGTGTTTGCATTTTCAAGGGGCTGGCAACTTGCAACACCTATACTCACGCTAATAAAATCGATAGATTCTTTATCAGCATGTGGTATTTTATGCGAATAAATTTTAGAACGCAGTTCTTCAGCAATATTCACCGCATCATAGAGGTGTGTATCAGGAAGTACTAATACGAACTCTTCCCCACCAAACCTAGCGGCCAGATCAGCAGGTCTTTTTGCGCTTATTTGAACTTCATTCGCAATAGTGCAAATACAACTATCACCTTTTAAATGGCCATAATAATCGTTATAAGCTTTAAAATGATCTATATCGAGCATCAAAACTGACAAGGATGTTTTTGCTCGTACAGCACGCCGCCATTCGTCCTCTAAATGTGTTTGTAAAGCTCGGCGGTTAGCAAGTTGCGTTAAACTATCTTTTGTAGCCAACACCTGTAATCGTAACTCGTTTATCGCAAGTAGTTGTTTATGTAATGAATTACGCCAAATTAGAAAAATGATGACCAATGCGATAAAGAGTGAAGTTGACAAAAATACTGGCCGAGCGGGCCATGAACTTGACCAGTCATCTTGAGGAAGCACAGCAATTTGCCATTTTCCATTTTCAAAAGATAAATATTTTTTTATTGTCTCACGGCTAAATAGATCAGCATTACCAAAGAAGACTTCTCCTTGACTGCCCATTCCATCCTTACCCCGTATGGAGAGTTCCAAGCCATTAGTAACCAGCCCTATATCGCTAACTTTCAATAATTGGTTAAAATCAATAAGAACAGTTGCAAACCCCCAAAACTTATTTTTAGCTTCGAATATTGGATAACGTACGACCAAGCCCATTTTTTTTTGAGAGAGCATGCGTGGTCCATCGACGATCACTAGACGTGTAGAGATAGCTCTTTGCACTGTAGCATTCGATCGAGTAGATTCGTTAAGGTCAGCACCAATCAAGCTTTTGTCCGATTCTGGATAAACAAAACCAATTATCGAATTCGGGGCAAGTTGTAAACCTACAACGGTTTTCTCTTTATTTGGAAGTGATTTAGCAAAAGCTGTAAAGTCTCTTTCTTTGATTGGCTTGTGTTGCGCCAATCTGGAAAGCACAAAAGACCTAAGGGCTATCGCATACGACATACTGCGATTTAGTCGACTTTCCAATCTAGTGCGCAGCGTAAATAGCTTTTCCGATACTAGGGCTCTTTCTTGCGCTTGATAACTCGATAGTTGGATAGAGTCAATATAATAGATGGCGATAACTATACCGATAAGGGAAACTATTGCAAAAGGGGACGATTTCAGAATTGGGTTCACAGTATTGCTCTCCAATCTCAGCTATTGAATTCACAATGTAGTCGCCGACAACCTCTGCAAATTTTAATTAAATCAATGATAAGAGTATTTATATTAGCTAAGCATAGAATAATAAATAAAACAGTCAAGTTTGGATGATTTTTGTCTCAATTACTTTCAGCAGCAAAAAAACATATGACTAGTGGTATTTTTTAGTAAAATCAGTGGGTAATCGTAAAAACACATGCTAAATTTTATTTTTGTTAAGAGTTTGCAATTAGCGATGAATTGTCGTTAAGACCTACCATCGGCTAACGTCTTCGGTTGACACTTAGTTGTCCTTTTAATGTTTTTTTTTAGTATATGAAACCGTCTTTCTTGTGCGCATAGCTGACTTTAGTCTCAAATTTTTTGCCATTTATTTTCTAATGAATCACTAGAGTAATAACATGATAGCATGGTGTGATATTTCTCTTACAACACCATAAGTGGCTAAATAAAAACGAT
>Ga0209184_1000806_pt1 | contig 27053 bp, 19 predicted proteins | sample EN8Hudsemesocosm_2_FD_184627 | JGI IMG/M metagenome (GOLD analysis project Ga0209184, IMG submission 184627) | Methane-oxidizing microbial communities from mesocosms in the Hudson Canyon - EN8C Hudson Canyon (SPAdes) (version 2) | ecosystem: Environmental > Aquatic > Marine > Cold seeps | place... | reverse complement strand
ACAAAAACGTTAAAGCGTGTGAGAACATATTGCTGCTTTTTGTCACCCAGAAGTGGAATGACAAAAACAGTCGTACAGCAATACACAATCAATACTAAGATGCAGCCAAGGTAGAACCAAAAGGTTTTCGCTGCAACTAATATTTGTTTGGGTAAGCTTATCATTTCTGGTCTCTACAAATATTATGTTAGCGACTAAGCGGAGAGTTGACCAAGAATTAGCGAAGCATTGGTACCGCCAAAGCCAAAACTATTACTCATAACGGCGTCTATCTCAGCATCTTCAGTCACTAAAACAATCGGTATAGTGGTCGCCTCTTGTTCAGCATTATTCAAGTTCGCGTTTTTAGTAATAAAACCTTCCTGCATCATGATCAAACTGAAAATAGCTTCGTGCACGCCTGCAGCACCGAGAGAATGCCCGCTTAAAGATTTTGTCGAACTGATCTTTGGTACTTGGTCTCCAAAAACATTTTTAATTGCTTTTAATTCAACTAAATCCCCTGCAGGCGTGCTCGTACCATGTGTATTTATATATTGTATTTTTCTATCACCCGCCTGTTTTAGTGCCAATTTCATGCACCGTTCAGAACCTTCACCAGAAGGCTGAACCATGTCTTTTCCATCAGATGTCGCAGCATAACCAATTACCTCGCCGTAAATGTGCGCACCTCGAGCCAAAGCGTGCTCCATCTCTTCAATCACAACAACACCTGCACCGCTGGCAATAACGAAACCGTCACGAGCAGTATCATAAGGCCGTGAAGCAGATTCTGGTTGATCATTGTATTTACTAGACAACGCACCCATCGCATCGAACTGTAAAGCTAAGGTCCAATCAGCATTATCGGCACCACCTGCAAATACGATATTTTGCTTGCCTAGTTGAATTTGCTCAACTGCTGTACCGATACAATGTGCGCTAGTTGCACAAGCTGACGTCACTGAATAATTAATGCCTCGAATACCAAATGCCGTGGATAGAACAGATGAAAGCGCACTGTTCATTCCGCGCGTCACACGATAAGGGCCGACACGACGCACTCCTGCACGATAATATGTCTCGACTGAATCTACGATGTCTTCTGTGGATGTGCCCCCCGTACCCATGACTAACCCTGTCATGTCATTTTTAACTAGACTTTCATCAAGCTTGGCATCCTTTATGGCTTGCGCCATGGCCAAAAAACCATAACCCGAAGACTTCGTCATAAATCGATATAACTTTCTATCAATATGCGCTTGTGGGTCAACTGACACTTGGCCACTAATTTGTGACCTAAGCTCTTTTTTCGCAAATATTTCATCCTTTTTAATACCGCTTCGACCAAATTTTAAAGAGTCTGTCACTTCTTCAATAGAGTTTCCTAAGCTTGATATAATCCCAATTCCCGTTATCACTGCGCGTTTCATGCTTCACTCCTAATTGACTGTATTTAGACAAGAAACAGGAATCAAACCTGTCTTAATATTCTTGGCGCTGTAGATTTGTTCATCGTCGACATAGACCTCACCGTCTGCGATACCTAAAACAATATCTTTCAAAATGACGCGCTTAATATGAATATGAAAACGGACCGTTTTGGCCTCTGGCAGTACTTCACCATAAAAACGAACATCCCCAACACCAAGCGCTCTCCCCTTACCTTCATATCCGGCCCAAGCAAGATAGAAACCTAGACTTTGCCATAAAGCATCTACACCTAGACAACCGGGCATGACAGGATCTCCCGGAAAATGACATTTAAAAAACCATAGATCAGGGTGTATATTAAACTCTGCTATTAGCTCGCCTTTACCATACTTTCCGCCGGTATTTGAAACATGCACAATACGGTCTATCATTCTCATTTCTGCTTGTGGAAGTTGCATTGTGGGTGGATTGTCAACACTAAACATTGCGTCTAACTCTGGCTGGGAATATCTTTCTTTCTGTAACATCAAAAAACCTCCAGATTCGATTATTGCTAACTCGAATCAATAGCGTAAAACTAAATATTTAAGAATCATCACTATAAAGAGTTGCCGTTATATTCTCTTGACCAACTATCCCAATAATTTGACATCTGGTATCAGCAAGAAGTAATAAATAAAGGAGTGCATAAATATTCTTAACACAATTAACAGATCCCCTTGTCGCTATTAGGATGGCGCTTGGGTGGTTCCAGCTAAGTGATTTGGGCAAAACTGAGGTTAGAGCGAAAAAAAATCCGCTATTGGGTAGGTAGTGGCACTTAGCCCGTATTAATACACTCTTAGATTAAAAAGATAGAACGCGGTTTAAATAAGAGCTTTCATATTAAGAATGTGAGTAGTCATCGACGATGGTTCGATGGCTTATATTACTGGACTTCGTGGCCAGATCCACTTAACACTCTACAACAACTCTCCGTATACTTATCCTTCAATTTTGTTTATTGGCACGTGAATTTATTTACCTCTAATAAATTCTACTTCCTATGGTGATGTCTTGAATATTTTTTCTCCAAGCATTGGCAGTTCATCTGTCTTAGCATTGGTATCTCTTTTGGATAATTACGGGTTTAGTCAAGACCGTGTAGCTAAGATATCAGGCATTGATCTAAGCCACTTGGAACAACAAGATAGTCGTTTACCTCTTGATCAGTACCAGGTTCTTTGGAAAACAGCATTAGCCCTCACAAATAATCCGGCATTGGGTTTGGAGCTGGGGCAAATACTCAACACCTCAAAAATTGGGCTGGTTGGTCATGTTGTCTTTAACAGTCACACAATGGCTGAAGGTTTGGATGAGTATATCCGCTTGTTTTCAATCGTTAACGAAGCCATTTCGTTAACCTTAGAAACCGATAAGGATTACGCATTTTTACGTTTCATTCATCTTAATCCAACATATTACTGTGCCCCTGATATGGAGCGAACTATGACGCTGTTCCTTCATCGTGCTAAAGCTCTTTTTGATAGCAAAATTCAATGGGAGTCAGCTGACTTTCAACATGCACAGCCTGGTTATAGTGATCAGTACAATAAGGTATTTGACTGCCCTTTACGCTTTAACCAAAATTATTGCCAAGTCGTATTTAAGCGAGAGTATCTCGACTTGAGTCCAAAACAACGAAACCCATACATCGGCAGTGCCGCGAGACTGTACGCTAATAACCTGCTTAAAAAATTATTCAAACGATCGTATTCTGACAAAGTAAAAACGCTCATTACCCAATCAATTGGTACCGGTAATGCAGATGTTGATCATATCGCCAAACAACTCAATACAAGCCGACAAACTTTATACCGAAAATTAAAGGCTGAAGAGGTATCATTTCAGGAGTTATTAGAAGAGGTTCGTTTTTCTTCTGCGAAAGAACAGCTCAAAGAAACTGACTTATCATTAAGCGAAATTGCCTTTTCTCTCGGCTTTGGTGATTTAAGTGCATTTTGCCGCGCATTCAAACGTTGGAGCGGCATCACCCCCAAAGGTTATAGGGAAAACCTGAAAAAGACAGTTCTCCCCCTAGCTTAATATTTACGCGGCTACCTTGTTCGATACCAGCGCTAAAACATCGTTAACTGTTTTGATTTTTTCTGCTGTATCGTCCGGAATTTCGACATCAAATTCCTCTTCAAATGCCATGACTAGCTCGACTGTATCGAGTGAATCGGCCCCTAAATCTTCCAAAAAGTCTGCTTCATTTGTTACTTTCGACGCGTCTATATCCAGTTGTTCACAAATAACTTTCACAATCCTAGCGTGTATATCTGACATAAAATACTCTCCTGTTGGCTTTTGTATAAATATTGATAATTTGAATTCAAAGTTTTTTTCTTCATGCTTCAGAGATAAAAGTCCCGAAGTCTATGCATCTGAAAGTTCTTCACCTAAAGCCCGGGCCCTCACCGGCTTAATCACAAATAATAAATCGCCTCTATTAACTTGCTGATCTGCGACACTCTTGATATGGGTAACCTGGTACTGTTGATCGGATGGGTAAACTTCATTTTCATGTTTATTAAAATGTGACAAACTCAGTGGTTGAAACATCTTCATGGCTTCTAATAGACAGAGTGTTTGGTCAACCGAGATGGTATCGCCTTCTTGGATATAAGCGGGTTGATCAGGCGAACTCGATCGATAGACAATGCTAGTTGAAGGCGCGAGTACTTTTAGTTCATCAGAGCCCTCAACTATGATTGAAGCTGAATGTTCTGATGCGTACTGCGATAGTTCATAGCCACTTTTTAAACCTAAAGCGACGCCTGGGTTTCGTTCAACAAGCTTATCTAGGTAGCTTGTATCATAGTCGCCTAATACAAATAATTGATCATCAAGAATCACTTGCAATAAGGCAATATTTGTATCTATTCCCTCAAGCACCACCTTTGATAGGTGATCAATCATCTTGGCAATTGCTTCATTCCGGGTATCGGCATGCACAATAACTTGTGCGATCAAATTGTCATAAAATGGTTGCACCGATTTACCCTCATCAACAGCGATAATATGCGTAATATCTTTCGATTCTGGGAATAGGCACTTGCTCAACACACCCGGTGATGGCACTACCTTTAAGACGTCCTGCTCTACCTCAACTTTTTCGGCATTGATGCGCACTTCAATCGCATAACCTTTATGTTCAATGTTGAGCCCTTCAATGGTTTGACCCATGGCAATGCGATACTGCTCTTTTACGATATTAATGCCACTGACTTTTTCGGTGACTGGATGTTCAACCTGTAATCGGGTGTTCATTTCCATAAAATAGAGCGTGTCCCGATCTAGGTCATAAATAAATTCAACCGTACCCGCACCATGATAGTCGCACGCTTCGGCGAGTTTGTAGGCAGAATCCTTCGCTATTTTTTCTTGATATGCAGGTAAAAGATTCGAAGCGGACTCTTCTATAATCTTCTGTTTATTTCGTTGAACACTGCAATCTCGTAATCCGATTACCAAGGTCAATTCAAAACGATCTCTTAATAACTGAACCTCAATATGCCTAAATCGTGTTACGAGTCGTTCAAGATAAATCTCGTCATTACCAAAACTACTTCGAGCTTCTGCTTTGATCATATGAAATTTTTCTTTAAGACTTTCTGCGGTTTCGACAACCACTATTCCTTTACCACCGCCACCGTGTGCAGCTTTAAGAATAATTGGGTAGCCTATTTCTAAGGCCACCTGTTCTGCGTGTTCTATGCTCTTTAACAGCCCATGACTACCCGGAACAACCGGCACACCCAAAGAAATCGCGGTATGAATTGCACGAGACTTATCTCCCATGGCTTCCATGCTTTCGGGTGACGGGCCGATAAAGTTCAAACCCTGTACCAAACACTGCTGGGCGAAGTGATGGTTTTCAGACAAGAAGCCAATTCCCGGATGCAATGCTTGTACGCCCTGAATCTCGGCGATACGTAAAACGCTGTCGCCATTTAGGTAACTTTCATCTGAGGTATAACCACCAAGACAAACCAGGTTATCACCCGCTTTGAGCATATCAGCTGCCACCGAGTCCATATCAGGGTCCGATTGAACCAGAACAACATTTAGGTCTATAGCATGCGCTTCACGTATCAGTTTGACCGCTGTACAGCCTCTTGCATGGATGAGCACCTTTTTATAAGGCTCAAATTTCTGACCTGAAACCGTATGCTTTATTGAGACTTTTCTAGCGGTGATCTCCTTACAACTTAACCAACTTTGTATTAGCTCATTCACAGTGAGATAGGCTGAAGTAATACTTGAATCAATTTCACTTAATCGACGGTCAACATCGCTGACCATGGGGTGTTCTACGATGCCTTTCATACTATTTGGTTCAGAGACCAAGTAATTTGCTAACGTTGCTGTCACTGGTAGGTATTCCGGTACGACAATACGCCCGGCAAAAGGCATATTCGTACCCGAGAAATAATAGGTGTCGACCAAAGGGTGAGTAACCAAGCTTGCTTGTGCGCCGCCCGTGCAATCGCCATAACCAAACATTAATATCGACAACCCAAGGTCACTCACAAAACGCGTTATCTGGTCATTCACCACCGCCATCGAAAATAAAGCAGAAGCGCCCTCTTTAGTTTGCATACCGCTTGAACTTACAAAACCAATAGCAGGTAATGAATGTTCACCACAGTACGCTAATAATCGGCAGAATCTATGCGCTGAAGCCATATCAAAAGCCCCGGCTTGAAAAGCATGATTTGAAACAAATAGGCCGACAGTTTCACCGGTGTGCTTAAAGTTTGCTGTACCTGTAATGAGCCCCGATGTTGAGTTTGATAACCCTGACTTACTCTGTTGTCTGAGTATTGACTCGCCAAAGCCTGGAAAACGCTTTGGGTTTGCTGTTGTAATATGGCAGTCAAGCTCTGAGAAGTTTTCGAAATTAGCATCAATGAGCGCTTTGTAGGTAAAATTGTTCGACGGTTTTATATCATTCAATACAGCTTGGATACGAATATCCTTGATGGCTTGATGTAGTCGATTCCAAAAATCCTTTCTCCGGCCTATGGATACGGGTACAAACTGACCTGTAAACACTTTATTTTCGCTCTGACACTCAAACATTTCTGGGTAGAGTTTTTCAAAAAAGTAACTGGCAACAACAAAAACCACATCAGATAAACGGGGATGTTGAGATTTTTTCCACAACTCAGCTGTTCTTAAAAACGGCCCAAAGTTTGATGCATGCCGAACACTAGACAACCAGGTGCCAAAATCATGTTCATTATCGATATTTGCCTGCGCCAGCATCTCCTTTAAAAGATGTTCAGATACCTTTTTGTTTTCACTTAACTCCGACACTATTTTGCTTAAATTGGCTAAGATCTGCTCATAGAGCGCATCAAATTTAGCCAACATCTCACAATGCTCTAGTACGCTAGATTTAAAGCGTGTGTCCTGAATCAAATCGAGAACAGTAAGTTTTTCTTTCGCAATACTATTACAGTCGGTACCGCCAGATAAATTGCATAACTTATGACTTAATGCCGACAAGTGATGCTGAGACTCTTGTTGCCAACTGTTGTATAAATAAAATGCTATTTCGGCTATTAACAGGTGTTGAGCACTATCAAAATTATCTTTAGGATCACCCAGAAACAGTGATGCAACATATCCTCGGTCATCACTTTGGTGAATTTCTTTTTCACGATAACGCGTCCATGCTTTTAAAAGATTATCTTCATAAATTATTCTATCGCTGCCATTGTTCATGGCTTCAAAGTACCAGTCCTCAAAACGCTTATCGCTCAGGGCCCGCGACTGTTCCTCTGGCGAGATAAAATGTTCATAAGGGTCGCTTTCGGCAACATCCAATTGATCCGTTAGCGTCGTTAAGCGCGAACGAAGCTGCAAACTTCGCAATGCACTATAGGCAAAACCAAAAATAGAGGGGTAAGCACCGACATCAAATGTCGTCAGCTGTTTATCCCGGGTTATTTTATTTTCTTCACCTGAAAGTGACAAAGCCTTATCACGATAGTAAGCATGCAATGGCTTAAACTCAGTCACGAGCTTTCTTGATGATTCTTCAATTAAGACTAGCGACGCGAGGATAGCGTCTTTAACCAGGCCGGTTTTTTGGTGATCTTGTAATGGCGAATAATTGATAACCCCATCTAAAATCCCTTCTTGAAATAACTCTGATGCAGAAACGCCCACCAATTTTGCACAGGTCTGCCAATCCAGTTTCTGTTTTCTGGCAATAGACGCGAGCCCTTGTGGCTGTATGGTGCTAAAAATACCATCTTTAACCGACAACAATATATTGGTCGTTGCCAAAGGTATCGCGCCACCTGAATAACCAAGCCCCCAAACGATACCGATGGTCGGTACTTTAAGATCTGCCATAAGAGAAATCAGAGCAGAGATACTGTGCGCTTGATTCGCTATATTGGCTTCGCTGCTCGCATCAGCACCTGGTGTATCAATAAAGGTCACTAGTGGTAGCTGCCGTGACGCTATATCTTTTAACCAAAGCCTCGCCTTTTCGTGATGATACGGTGCCCATACACTGTTATTTACGTGTCGATTTTGTGCTAACACCCCAAAGCGAATTGAGGATAGTTTTGTTTTCAACTCAATTTCAGCGAGATACAATGGGCCGTCTTTTTCTTCCTGAATAATACGATCAGAAATATCATTGACTAGCTTAATAACAGAATATCTTTCATTGCTTTCTGCCGGATTAATCACCTGCTTTTGATAGGCTTCACCCGACAAACCCGATAAGTCATTTGCTTGATTCGCTAAGGCATCGACCGTAACAAAAACATCACTCAATGCTTGGCAACTTTTAAAAGACAGGTGATCTTTATCATCCATCTGGGTACGATCAAAGCATAATTTTATCGGCTGTAGGTTAGGCTGACTATGGCTATTTTCAAGACTAAGAAACAGTTTTAAGGCTGACTCATTTTCCTTAGCGATGCTCATAAACTCATCCCCTCTATAGGGTTTTCAGTTTCTTCATTGATATTTTTTTCAAACATAGAGGCTTCAATTTCTTGTCCAAAGGTATCCACACTTTGATCGTAATTTATGCTTTCATAACCAAAACCGAATAGATGAAAAAAATCACGTTTATACCCTGCAAAGTCGGATAGCTGCCTCAAGTTTTTATCATTAATTTCATGCCAGCGGCGCATTACCTCTTCTTGAATCGTGGTGTCTAATTCATACTCATCAACTCTTAAACGCCCAACACTATCAATTTGACAGGTATCGCCATATAAACCTGTTCTTAACATACGTACAATCTGCTCGATACAACCTTCATGCACCTTGTTTTCTTTCATCACTTTGTACAGCAGGGAAATATATAGCGGCATCACGGGGATCGCTGAGCTTGACTGAGTAACCAGCGCTTTCAACACGCCAATGTAGGCATATTTTTTATCTTCGACCGCTTGATACTTATCTGAAGTTCGTTGTCTTACATTTAATAAGTTGTCAATTTTTACAGCGGTATTATCCAGGTCTTTTTTTGCATAACCAATGGTTGCCTCTCCGTAAATTGGCTGGGTAATTTGTTCACCGATATAAGTGTAAGCAATGGTTTTACAACTATCTGATAACACACCAGCGCTGTTTAAGGCATCCATCCATTGGTACCAATCGTCTCCACCCATTACTTTAACCGTTGCATCAATTTCATCCTGCGTAGCAGCTTCAAGATCAACTGTGCTAATAAGGCCTTTATCGGTGTTAATAGATTTACTTTGAAGGCTTTCCCCTACGGGCTTTAGTGCTGAGTTGTACCATTTATCTTCAGACGAGATATAACGCCGTGGAGCAGCCACACTATAAATAACCAGATCTACTTCTTTTATTGACGCTTTGATCAATTCGATCGCTGCGAGTTTAGTTTCTGGCTGAAAAGCATCCATATTCAAACTTTGACAAAATAGGCTTTTATCTTTCGCCAAGTTCTCGATATGTTGATTGTTATACCAGCCCGCACTCGCTGACTTACGCTCTGTTGGTTCTCTATCAAAATAAACACCGATCGTTTGGGTGTTTGAGCCAAAACTCAGTGCCACTCTGGACGCTAAACCGTAACCTGAAGAACAACCGATGATTAAGGCCTTTTTCGAACCGGCAAGTGGTTTCTCATTTGCGGGTAAACTTCTAACATAGTCTATTTGGTTTTCGACTGACTTTTGGCACCCTAATGGATGAGCATTAACGCAGATAAATCCTTTAACCTTAGGCTTAATAATCATAATATTTCTCAAGTTCACGCTGTGTCAGTACATATCGTTTAAACATGATAAAGCGTTGCTTGCGAATTTTCTTGACCGATTATTCCAATAATTTGACATCTCGTATCAATGACCGATAAACCAATAGCCGCACCCCATTTCTGCCACTATGCTAGGTGTATCTCATGATAATTAACCATATTCACGTATTTTTAACGAAAGGAAAATAATGCGAATACTCAATATTAAAGGATGCCATTTACGAGAACCATTTTCTGGGCTGAGCCACCTATTGGGCGCATTGCTCGCCATTCCAGCCTTAATTTTTATGCTAATAAATTTGCCAGATCAAAAAACAGACACATATTTAATCAGTTACCTAATTTTTAGCATCAGCATGTTTTTAATGTTTGGTTCAAGCGCGGTTTACCACTTGATGGAAACAAGTGAATTATCACTTCGTAAGCTTAAACGGATTGATCACATCGCAATTTTTATCATGATCGCAGGCACCTACACGCCATATTGCTTATTAGGGTTGAAGGGTTCGCTTTCGTGGATGATGTTTGCGCTTATTTGGTCAATAGCGATATTTGGGGTGTTAGTCAAAATATTTTGCTTACATGCTCCCCGCTGGCTATCCACTTTGTTGTATGTCGGTATGGGGTGGGTTGCTATATTTATTTACGAGCCATTAAGCGCTAATTTACCGAGCGAGGCCATCGATTGGTTATTTGCAGGTGGCATAATCTATACACTTGGCGCCATCGTTTACGCCACAAAATGGCCGAACATTCACCCGCAACATTTCGACTTCCATGATCTATGGCATATTTTTGTTCTAGGGGGCGCTACTTGCCACTTCGTGAGTATTGCTTTCTATATATAAAGTACTTTCTAAGAGCGTTGCACTTCACTACTTACAACAGTTTACAAAGCAGTCACTTACAAAATTAATCCTTCATATTATGGAAATATATATGGGGTAATCTTTATTGCCCAACCACACATAAAAGCCTAATAAACTCACTGAAAACATATTTTAATAATCTTTTTTCTTTCACGAAAATATTAAATTAATAAAACAAACGCATTAGTCTAAACTTTAAATATTGACCTATTAAACGTTAGAGTAGAGCAACCTAGACGATGACATTACCACTCAACCTGCTCTACCGGTGCGCAGGATTTAGCTTCAAAAAAGGCTATTTGTTTTATTTATTAATTGTATGCTTTCCTCAACAAACGAGCGCAGCAATATCAACGTGCTTCGTACAAGCAAAAACTTATTACGAACAAATTTATTGTGAAGTAAAAAAACAAGGAAAAGGGAAAGCCCTTCCTGCTTTCGTTGATTTTAAAAAAAATAATGAAATCACTCAAGCATTACTCCTAAAACGCGACGCAGCTGCATTGAATATTTCGATTAAAATGCCAAAACGTATTACTTCAAAAAAAGATACTGCATCACGAACCACCAAACTTAAGCAAAGAAATCCCCTTAAAAATCAACATACATTTAATTCACAGACTAGCCAATTACTCTCTCCTTCAAGCAACAGTAAGTCATGTTCTTTCATGGGCAACATGATTACCTGTAATGCTTTAAAATATTATCAGATTGGCAACAAGACAAATTCAGCGTTAATACATGGCGCATTAGACCGTCAAAACAAAATTGGTTTAACGCCTTTCATAGGAAAAAAAGCACAGCAGTCCGAAATTGATAGTTACCTATATAAGAGCTATGTTCTCTACATAGAGAAAATGCTTGAAATTGGCCTTGGTGGTGTAACTATGTCATTTACAAAATTTGCTTATTTGTTTAATGACCTTTTAGAAAAGAAAGTGAACTTTGCTAGCCGGTTTGAAACGATGTACAACTTTCTAAAAAAAGATAAGCAACAGCTGGCTGTTAGTGAAAAAATAACACCTGCGAACCACTTAACCATCGACGACTGTTTTAAGTTAACTAATCGTATTTATATCTGTGATAATCGTGAAAGAAACTATGTGTATGTTAAGCAGTAATTTTAGCTTCTTTGTAGCAAAACTGCCTTAGGGCTCCAACTAACAAAGCGACTGTTCTTGGTACGAATTTACCTTCTATAATGCAACACCCAAACTCTACTTTTTGCTCAACGACGAATGTTAGGAATCTTATACAGCATGTTAGCCAGCGATAGGAACTTTGGCATTTACAAACAACTAAAAAGTATCGATAAGCTCCACATACCACTACTAGTGAGTTATGAGCCTGTATCAGGAAGAAGCCATACACCACGTTTTGGCGTGATAGGTTTCTTATTGGGTTGAGAGAATTTAAAAGGGATTGATTCGGTTCGACCGTTGGCATTATGCTTAATGGCAAAATGTAAATGAGGCCCTGTTGAATAGCCGGTATTGCCCGACAAACCAATAACTTGACCCGCTTCGACCATTTGGCCTTTTTTTACTTTTACGCTACCTAACAGCAAATGTGCATAAATAGCATATGTACCGTCATCATGCATAATATCGACATAGTTTGCTTTATCGAAGAAGAAAGGACTCGAAACACCTGCAACGGCATAGTCATCTTTTGTACTTATCACCACACCGTTCTTTACCGCGACTATTTTTGTACTCACAGGCATGCCAATATCAACAGCGTAAATGTTTGGCTGGCTATGATGGCTAAATCTACCCTTAAAGCCTTGACTAATTCTCATCGGTTTAAAGTCTAAAAAAGGGGGTAAAACCAACTTTGTTAAAGGCTGGCTTTTCGGATCTCCAATCACACACCAAAAAACATAAGTTCTTTTTTTCTCATTCGCCTGAGACTCATAAAGTATTTTCGTTGATTCAGCCTCTAGCATTTTACTAATTCGTTTAACGCCTAGACCGTCATCGAATTGAAGAAAACACTGAATGAGGGCATGAAATGGGTTGCGTGCTTTATAGATGAGATATTTGCCATCAGATTTAACATCCAAGCTGGGGCGTGTAAATTTCTTCTTTGTGTTGGCATACTTAATTTTTTCGACATTGACAGGCGCTATTTTCTCAGGCTTTTTATCAGAAAAAAACCACTTCCCACTAGCATCTTTATATTTATATATTTCAGCCAGAAGCGAAGAGCTACAGCAACATAACGCAAATACGAAAACTAAGTTAAGTTTCATCATTTAGATTTTGTTAGTGGCATTTTTGACGGATCATTTGTTTCATTTTAAGTACTTCATTTTTGCGCTCTTGTTCACTCACCTTCATTTCTTTACCATGTTTATCTGTAAATACCACACGCCCTTCTATTGTTGAAAGGTAGCGCTTAGCTTTCACACAGGCTTCAGATAAAGTTGGCAATTTTTTCTGTCGCTCTATAAGCTTTTGCCGTTTTTCATTTTTCCTAGCCTCTTTTTGCTCTGCATGCTTTAACATGAGTTCAGGAGAAGTAAGGTCTGTAGAAATATTGATATTATCTAACCGGCTAGAAATGTTATCAGAATGTTTATTCGCTGGAGCTCTATCACCAAAATGTATTTGCCCATTTTCATCTGTCCACTTATACACTTCCGACCAAGCGTTCGAGCAATGCATCAGCAAACATGCCATTATAAAAGTACAGACTCGCTTTAATCCCAAAAAACCAATATCCAATTTAGTCATACTTATCCCTATAAATCTGCATAATAAAACATAAGGCATTTTTAATTCTGCTACCAAGCCACAAATTCAGTGATTTCCAGCCTTAAAATGAACGATAGTACATAATGATCAAGTCCCGCACTACTTTATATTCACTGCAGCCCTTAAGCATATCTTTCACAACACTCACTAGTGCTCAAGTATTCGTACAAGAGAATATTCCAATGCGCTAGCTGGCTCTTGAGTAGTGAGCCAAATCAAGACTATAAAATAACTTATGGAGACTGACCCTAGGATATCACTGGCTTGTGACCTACTATTTTCTAACATGATCACTAATGCTTTTAACGGGGGCATGTTCTTATTTATTTAACTTACTTTTCCATTCCCCCTTTTATTAGCAAGCACCGTCCTCTAGGTTCATCACCCTCATGGAGCACTGTGTCGGAATGTAGGAACTGTGCAGCCTCTGCTGAATCTTTCACTTTCTTCGAACTGCGATCCAACATTTCTGATTCAAATTCAGTTAACACACTTTCCCTCACGCCTCTCTCCTTCCATTGAGATAAGGGTCTACATCCTTTTGTGACCCCACGAGCCAGCGCGAGCGCATCCAACAGAGCTTGATTCGCTCCTTGCCCTTTAAATGGACTCATAGGGTGAGCCGCATCTCCGATCAAAGTCACTTGAGCCCCATTCTCCAATAATTCTGACTTGAGTAGTTCTCGATCATACACGGGATAACCTGAAACCTGAGCTTCCAGGGTCGCAGCTATAATTTGAGGAATGGGATCATGCCACTGACATCTAAGACACGCTTCTTCCTTGAGTGCTTGAGCTCCTTGAGCACTCAACGCCTTCGCCTCATTTTCTGACATTGGGAAGCTTAGCTGCCACATCACCGAGTCTGACGCATAAGGCATTATATAAATCCGTTCATTACCATTGGCAGTTTGAAATACCGTAGCAGAATCCAATAAAGGGTCCAGCAAATTACTATTTTTTATAACACAGCTATCAAGACCTTCGTCACCTTCACCCTCAAGGTCAGCCAAAGGACAAATACCCAAAATCACAATACAATCTAGGTAGCGTAAAGGTGTAGTTTCTTCCCCAATCAGCAATCTCCGTACCGAGCTACGAATACCATCCGCTCCCACCACAAGATCCGCTTTGGCGGACTTCATCTTTCCCTTATCCTTACCCTCACTTTCAACCTGAAAGCGCAGTTCTACACCCTCACCCTTACACTCCTCAAAATCGACTAACTGGTGCCCCCAGTGAACAGCATTATGCCCACCAAGCTGTTCTAGCAAAGCTAAGCGCAACGACTGCCTAGCAATATGCACATTCGTGCGCTTCGGTGGCATTTTCGCATCTAACTGCTCTAACTTTCTGATTCCCCAATCGCCAATCACTTTTCCTTCGGTAGTATGAACAACATGTCTTGTTGAAATCACGCCCTCTTGTAACGAAGAAATCCCCAAACCCTCGATGGCTCTACTCGCTTGTTGTAGAGTGAGTCCATAACCCTGAGATCGTGTATCGAAGCCGCTATCGCGTTCATAAAGAGTAAAAGGTATTCCGCGATGCAAACAAGCCACGGCGAGCGCCACCCCACCTATTCCACCCCCAATTATGGCAATGTGTGGGTAGTTTTCTTTATCAGGTAAAGCTTGGGTAGCAGAATGAACTAACCCAGACCCTCTACAGCTCAAACATGTGTCGAGGTGACCCTTAGGACGAACTGGAGCAGTTCCTTCACTCTTCGCTTTTTCAAATTGATCTAACGCCCTCTGGTAGCGAAGCCTCACTTGCTTGCGGAGCCTCCTACGTTTTTTACCGTTTCCCTGACATTCCAGGCAAATAGTCCAGTTATTCTGCTCATTCTTCAACTTTTCCACCTGCCCTGTATTTAATAACTACTGGTAACCAGCCACTGCTTTCCCTTCAATAATATCAAATAATTAGATGTCACGTTGCATCAAAAGCACCTTCATAACGAGGCTCGCTAAACAGGCGAATGCCATAAGTGAAGCTAATGACCTACTATTTCCCAATATGATTGCAAACAGTTATAACGGCGAGTGTCCTCATTAATCAAATACCAAAAATAGTAAAAATATTAACGAGCCACAATAACAACCCATAAAACGATACATATTTTATCAGTATAATGAATACAAGATTTATACTCCTATATTTTTAATACTTGAGGTATTTTTAGGGCACTATTGGGTTTCATTAATTTGGATGTACTCGGTTGAGGTAAGTCATACGCGATTTCTCGGTGCTCATCCAAAAAAGAGGCATCACGAAAGAACTAGGTCTCTTTTGCAGCATGTTTAAATCAATTATCACCTAAGGCTCAAGTCCTCAAAACCTGAGTTCGCGTATTACTATATTTTCACAAAGGGGCCTTATCATTAGCCTTAACTAACAGCTTGGCTGTCGATGAATACTCCAACGTTGGAAAAGATTATTCAAAAACCCGTTTCTTGTTCAAAAATAGCTTAAAGGCAATACTCCGCACCTAATTACACAAGTTAATTACGTGGCTGGCCAACTAAGCGAATTTTTAAGGGTTGCTTATAATTAAGCGCCTGTTTGGGCAATTGTTGAGCGTCCTGCAGGCCCGAATTAATCGTAATTGCGCTTAAGATATCAATCCCTTGGGTATGAGCAAACAATTCATGTAACCGATCCTGGTCCTCTTGATTTAAAACCTTAAATTGCGTTTGTAGTTGCTCTAAACAATACACCCTGTAATGAGTAGTTTTAGTATTATTAAAGGTAAAAGTTTGGCCTACATGATTAAACCGTTTTTTACCGGCTTCATGGGCATGCGCATTTTGAGCCAAATAGGGCAGATAATCATTAGCAATACGTTTTAATAATGGCTGCCAATGATCTCCTTCGGGCCATAACCACTGTTGTGCTTTGGGTAATCTTGCAGGTTTAGCATTCCATAACCTAGCCACCCATTCATGGCAGTTACTGGCATGACGGCGCATAACTTCAACCGAGGTGTAATCGTTACCAAAATGGCGAAACATAGACGCAAAATAACCAAAATCGGCGGCGCTGGGATGGCTGCCAAATAAAAACGGTTGTTTCTCTAATAGAGGCTCTAAAAAATCGAACTCTCGGAATAACATGTCACGTACATCGCCTTCATTTTGTTTATTCACACCATCGTTGTATAGCCATTCCTTCTTTTGGCGACGAGCAAAATATCGGCCCAGAACAGGGGCCAAAAACCGGCCTACAAACTCCTTACCAATAACGTTACCCACCGCACGGCTAGAATTTTTTGGCACCCAGCGCCACCACATTGCAGGGCGCCATAACCACTCGTCGCCATAGTCTTCTAGCAATAACACTAAAAACTTAAGCGCGGGATCTGTTGGAAAAATGGAGTGTTGTGGATAGATTTTTTCAAACCATTGCAACATAGGGGTGCTATCAAATAACCACTGATTCTTGGCCGTTTGTACGGCGGGCATTTTTTTAACACCGGTATTTTTTGCAATTAAGTCAAACGACTTTAAGTTGATATCTTGTGATACATAATTGATTTTCTTGTAGCGCAGATACGCTTCTAACTTGCCACTAAAATACGAAATATCTGATTTATAAACAGTATAAGGCGCATTGGGATCTGATTGAGTTTGAGTCATGTTTGTCTCATTTTTATTATTAATATCTTCAGGGTAATTCAGATAAGATTTTTTATCTAGAGGGGCTTATTTCCGAACAGAGTGTAGCTACCAGACGAACAATAAGCGTAGACAATATTTCCACCAGGTGCATTAAAGGAATTTTCAGTTTAACCCCACGAACCCACAAGCTCATTTATGTCATAGCCAAAACAGCCTAATGCCCAGCTCCTTAAGATAGTTGCGTCCCCTTTTTTCACTCATTCCTCTTACTTTCATGATATTATTTTTTAACTTATAAATTGTTCTAAGCACTTAACTTGACTGTAACGCTAATTTTTAATCTCCCCAAAAATAGATGAGTACCAGTTTCTATGAAAGAAGACCAAGAACACTGGAATACACGCTTTAGAAAACGCCCCTTGATACAACCCAATTCACCCGGATTTATTGAAGAAAAATTTGACCAACTCATTCAGGGAACTGTGCTTGATGTAGCTAGTGGTGATGGTGCTGCAGCGCTCTATCTCGCCGAAAAAGGATTCATCGTCACCGCAACCGATATATCCGACGTTGCATTGGAACGATTAGCCTTCTTTGCTCAAGAACTGAATTTGGAGGTAGCTACTTGCTTAGTGGACTTGGACCAGCCAAATGCTTTCACCCACCTAGGTACATTTAATAACATCGTGATTACACACTTTAAACCCGAGACCATCTACTGGCCGCTGTTGGTGTCGCTACTTCGTCCTGGCGGGCAGTTGCTAATTAGCACCTTTAACCTGAAGCACCATCTCGAAAACAATTTCTCTCGACGCTTTTGTTTAGAAGAAAACGAGTTAGTTAATGTTAACGATAAGCTAGTTCTGCAGCACCACGCATCCGTTAACAGAAGCGGAAGTTATATAGACGACTACTTATTTCGTCGGGTGTAGTGGCATCCAGGAAAAACTTTAGTATTTCATATACAAGACCCTGCATCTAAGTTAGCTTCTTAATCCATAAGCAGACATTCGACGCATGAATTCAGATATATGACGCTTAGCGATTGAAATTGAATGGTAAAATACGAACATTTTGCAAGCTGGTAGAACTAAAGAAGTGAGTAACGTAGTTACTTTAGAGCTGATTATTAACAACCTTGAAATAGATCTTTTCTAAACAAGATCTATAATTAAGTAATAAAAGTTTTTTATTGCATCGACGTTTTATTCAACTTATCCGTTTTCGCTGGGTTTAACATGAAGATATATCTTCGACTTGCTTTTGTTCTCTGCTTGTTAGCAAATAGCTCTGCCAATGCCCAGAAAATATTTACTGTGGCATGTAATGAGAAGAACGAACCTGCGTGCTTTGAAGATACAGATGGCAATATTGTCGGTGTAAATGTAGACATTATTCGTGTGCTATGCAAACGCTTAAATTTAAGCTTAGAAATTAAACTAGTACCATGGAAGCGTCTCTTATCTTTAGTCGAGCATGGACAAGTTGATGCTGGCATGCCTCTTTTCAAAACACCGGAAAGATTAAAATACGCGCTGTATCCAAGCACCCCTCTTCATAAAGTAGCAATGCAAGCTTACACGCACCCCCATAGTGATTTTACTTATACACGTTTACCAGAAGACTTGTATGGGAAAATAGTGGGTATAAGAAGAAGTTATAGCATTTCACCCAAATTCGACCAAGCAGTTGCAGGCGGCTATATCGTTATCAATGAGGTAGATTCAATTAATCAACTTATAGGAATGACAATATCAAATCGAGTAGATGTCAGTATCGATAAAGGATCCACAATTAATTTCTATTTAAAAAAAGAAGGCGTGGTCTTAAAACATATTGGGCAAGTAAGCCAGCCACAAGCAGCATTTTTAGCTATTTCGAAACTGTCTTCTAAGAATGTAGAAAGCTTGTTTCGTAAGGTTGATGCGACGCTTCAAACAATGGAAAACGAGGGTGTTATTGAGGAAATTACTAATCGATTTATTCAACGATTCTAGCTAATAATGTATTTAGACTATAACTTTCACTAAGAGGCTTTTGCACACAACGTCTTCTTGGAGCCATTTGATCTTGCCCCATGAATACGGCTAAATATTTCTTTTAGTCTGAATTTTTTACCTTTATTGCTTTCATCCAAGTCTGATCCGCCGCTCCTCACCTTAAATAACCGAATAAAGCGAGCTTTTGGTTCGCTGTATTTTTAAAATTAGTTTAATTTTAACCTCTTTGCTTATACTTCCATTTAATAGAAATATATATTTTTTCATCGCTTTGGCCATGACTAAGGCCCGATATTGACTGACTAGAAATACCATCTCAAAATTTAATGGCAAAAAAAAGAGCGTAATCCAGAACGATCCTCCAGCTTTTACATAAAAAAGCTTACTATGTTCTGTCTGATCGATAAGGCGAGATCACCATACGGTATCAAGGCAACGAAACACAAAAAATGACGCCCAACACCCTAAAGCAGAAGATTTTTTAATATCTCGTGAACATATTTACAAATGACTGGAATATAAACGTAATTTAGATCACGTTTTTGTCGTCCGCCGTTACGCTATGTCTTTCTGAAAGTTTATTAAGACGCAATTGACCTATAACATACAAACACGCGTTGAGTAATGCGCATTTGTATGCGTAATTCCTATTTCTGTTTAGATTTAGCTTCTCTAATTTGAACAGGGCTCGCAGCTAAAACATCAACACAAGCGATCAGGTTAGTTTTTTTATCTATTTGACCAAAACTCAATACACCTGTTGGACAACTTGAAACACAAGCCGAGCAACGTACGCATTCTGGGTCTTCCATGGCTTGACCTTTGTTGGCAAAACTCATAACGTCGATGCCTTGATGGCAAACACTAGTACATGAATTACAACTGATGCATTTGTCTTTATCAGCAAAAATTCTAAAACGGCTGAATCGAGAATAAATATGCATCAAGGCTGAAAGTGGACAGGCAAATCTGCACCAAACGCGGCCTGAGAATTTAAAGTAAAGCCCTACCCCAAATATTCCACCTAACACGACGTCAACCATCCATTTCCAGCTAAACAGGTTAACCAGTTTATATTCACTGTTTTCACCTTTTAAGAGCAGGTCAAACGATTGATGCATCCAGCTCTCTGGATTCAGCCAGCCGCCAATACGAATAAATAGCATGATGATGGCGACCACTAAAATCACTTGGCCGAGCATGTTTAATTTATTCCAAAACGGGCCGTGTGGCATTTTGTGCCGGTGGGTATCACCCATCGTTTCAGCCAGAGCGCCGCAAGAGCAAATCCAACCGCAATAGGCACCTTTACCGTATTTATATACCAGCGCCGGTATGATAATAAAGGTTTGTACCGCACTAATAATTAACCAACCAGCCATAGGTGTAGGGGTAAATACGTTATAAACATTCAGTGGCCAAGCTAGAATAAACCCATAGGCATGCCAGTAAGCTCTTGGGTGTCCCCATTCTGGCCAGTGGTGCGCGGCTAATTCTTGCGCCGATATGTAACTCGGAAATAAACTATCGGCGATTTCTTTGGCGGTGCCGCTATCAAAAAATCCTTGGTAACCTAACCATGGCAAAAGTATCTCAGGCAATAAAAACAGTGGAATAACCTGAATAACAAACAGACTGACAGTTTGTGTGGTCACATAGGGTGTTTGACGCCTTTTAATACGTTGCCAACCAAAATAACCAATAAGGCTAGTGTAAATTAAAGTGTAATAGAATGAACGGCTTTTCATTGAGACAGCCATAGTACCGAGAAGGCTATCGCGTTCGTCCACCATCTGCTGCCACCACGGGCTAATACTGCCAATAATATCGGGCATTTTATTAGGGAAAGCCACACTACCCCATAACTGATTTAACCAGCCGTAATTTTTCCAGTCATAAAGCGCCATAATAAAGACGAAAAACAGAGCAAAATAAATCCAGCCCATCGGGCTACTTTCACCCGCAATTGGAATACCACTACGTCTAAAAAAGTTGAGTGGCGCTTCCCGCCCAATTAAGCTTAATACGGCATCGTTAGTGAGTGTCTGTTCAGGCTGGCCTTTGGTTTTGATGTTGACTGAATTGGCTTCGATCTGACGGACGACAGTATCGGTTTTAACATCTACTTTTCCAGCGGCTTTTAAGTCCATTAACTTTTTCAAGTTGTCTGGCTTTGGCAATGGAAAATGACCGTCTCGATGACAAAGTGTCACGTTTGCACCCGCTTCACTGGTGGCAATTGCCGCTTCAAGCGCACTGTCGCCACCACCCACAATAACCAAATCTTTGCCCTTGAACACTTTAGGGTCGTGCAGGCGATTCATACACTTATCGCTTTGTTCACCTTCAACACCTAATTTTCTAAAGTTACCCGAACGACCGATCGCAATGATGACCCTAGAAGCTTTGATATGTGCGTCATCTTTGCCCAAGATAACCTGCATTACACCTGACTTTCGCTCAACATGTGAGGCGCGTGCAATTTGGTGTTGAATACCCGCATTGGCTACTTTTTCCTGCAACATGTGCAGTAAGCTCTCTTTATTCGGTTGAGCGTCACCATTGGTGTATTTGTTCGTTAGGTCCGACTCATCAAAGGTAATTTTCCCTTCAGGTACCATCTTTTTGGGGTAGGTAAATATGGGTTTTCCTTTTGGAAAATTACCAATGGTCGAAAATGGTTCGCTTGCTTCTAACAGTAAAAAATTAAGCTGGTTCGCTTTTGCTTCCAGCGCTGCGGCATAGCCGCTAACACCACCACCAATGATGACTAAATCATAGATATCTGCTTTGGGTGTTCGATTGAGAAAATCCCCGTCGTTAACAATATGTTTTACAGCTTTTGCACCAGAGTCTGCTGAAAGTTTTAGTAGTGGAACACCGGTGAGATCACCAACTACATAAGCACCATTTAAGGCCGTGGTGCCATCACTATTAATGAGTGGCAGTTTTTCAGGAATACCGGCAGGCCATTGTCCGTGTAACCAATGGTTATATTTTTTAACTAGTCCGATCATATGGTCGATTCCAAGTGGTTTAGGGTCATTGTATTAATGTTTTTGTAACATGCGTTGTATGACTGGAAGAATGGCGATGTTTAAAAATCGCTTTTTGTATCAGGGGTAATAAAATACCAAGTACAAGCCCGCAAGCTATGGCAATGAGTGGCCAGACGGCAGGCTGCCAAATATGCTGACTAGCAAAAGGCCCCAGAACCTCGTAGGTTAATGGCAATAAACTGATCCAAGCTATCAACCAAATATTGGGTGATAGCGCTAATAGCGGGACTAATGGCATTAGGTACCAGGGAAATACCACTGGACTAATCAATAACGGCAGGGCTAAGACCCATTGAAATATCGGTAAAAAAGAATCATGTTTATGTTGGGTCCGGTTTCGTAGAAGTTGAACCCAGCTAATAATCGCAATCACTAAAAGACCTAAGAAAATAAAAGAAAGTGTGCTCACTAAAAGCTGATGAGCATTAAGAAAGGTTTCTAATGTGCTAAACAGAGGTGAGCCAAAACGCCACTTTTGAAAAAAAACCTGCAGACTACCAATGGCTTGAAACCCACTTAGAATAGTTGCCAAATACACGAAACAAATCGTAATGACCGCACTAAAACCCATTCTAAAACCATTTACCAGAGGGTGTAGATGCCAACCGCCTTTAACACAGCGGCTTTGTTTTTTGGGCGATCCAGACTTAAAAGCAAAAAACAAAGGCCCGAGCAGTAGTATCGGGGTTAGTTTTAGCAATACGCCCAGCCCGATAAAAAAACCACACAAGTGAGCACGATTATTTTGCCAGGCCCAGAGAGCAGCACAAACAGCCAAGGTTGAGAACGTATCAATATGCGCTCCTATTCCCGCCTCTAATATCAGCAGAGGAGACAGTGCCAACAAAGGTAAGTGCTGGAGTTTATTCGCTTGTTTTAATAAAAAATAACCCAACCAAAGCGTACCGAGACTGGCCAGCATTAATAGAAACTTCCAAAAAAAAGGCCCCCAGATATGGCCAAAAGCGGCACTACTTGTAAAGAGTGCAAGCGCGACGGGCGGATAAATAGTGACATATTTAGCCTGCTCTGCTGGCGGGTTCCACAGCGCTCGTTGTGCCTGCAAAGCAGGTGCTTCGTGCGTGACTTTGTATGGGTCTAAGCCGTTCAATACAATCTGCCCATCAAACAGATAGCGACTCATATCGTTTGAAGTGTAAGACGGCAGAGGTAAAAGTATAACCCGCGCTAATATGGCTACCCACAACACATGACGAATGGCTTTCGATGACTCAAAGGTCTGATCTTGATGGTTAAATTGATACCAAACTACCAGCATCAAAATAGCCGCAAGACTAAACTGGAGCAGCGTTAACCGACCCAGCTGCGAGGGTAAAAAAAAGGCGCTGCCACCGTGGTGCACATCAACCAGTAAATAACTAAAGGCGATGCACACAAAGAACAGTAGCAAACTGATAAAATGCGCCTGTTTGTTGAATAAATTAAACATTGTTAGTTTCTTTTATCCCTTCAGTTAAGTGTTCTATTTGCTTTGATCTGAGCGATAAAACTTTCAGCTGCGGTTGCGGTAAAGCCCACCATTAAGAACAATAATACGGGTAGCATTAACCACACTTGGTTAAACACCGCCCAAATTGCGACCAATAAAAACACTGACGCTAACATCAGTTCGAAGGCCACCCCTTTCGGTTTGACTGCTTGGTAAAAACTGAACCCTAAGGTTTCAGCCGCAGCGGTATGAGTGTCTGGCTTCTGTATTGATAGATTTTTTGAGAGAAGGTGTTCACCACTTTTAGGGGTGCGTACAAACTCGCTTTCCTGCCCTCTTAATGCTTCGATGCCTGCTTTCGCATTGTTATAAGCCAACTGAATACCAATCAATAGAAGTCGTGGCAGTTTCAAAAACGCGGCTGTTTTGGAGCGCCCTAAAGCAACTTGACCGAAATACAGGTAAATTAAATGAGAGACTGAAGACAGCATTAACATGGGCAAATCGATCCAAAAAACGGTTTCGAGCTGCAGGTATTCTCGTGCAAATAAACTAGGTAATAACAAGCAAACGGAATCAATCATCATAATCAAGTAAGCCAGGTTATTAGACAGGTGAAAGCTTGCTTCAACTTTATGCTTAAAACTAAACTTTGAACGCCAGACTTTACCAAGCATTTTTTTCATTACCTGCACACCGCCTTTTGCCCAACGATGTTGCTGGCTTTTAAACGCAGCCATATCGGCAGGTAACTCACCGGCACAGCCTTGGTGATTGAGGTAGCGCATTTTCCAGCCCTTGAGTTGGGCACGGTAACTTAAATCTAAGTCTTCAGTTAAGGTGTCGGCACTCCAGTGACCGGCATCAATAATCGCTTCAGTGCGCCACATACCAGCGGTGCCGTTAAAGTTGAAGAACAAACCACGACTACAGCGTACTTGTTGCTCTAAACTGAAATGAGAATCTAGCATCATCGCTTGGGCTTTGGTTAAACTGTTGCTGTTACGATTTAGATGCAACCAACGAAACTGAATCATGCCCATATTAGGTTCGTTGAAGTGGTGAATAGTCTCTTTGAGTAGCGTTGGTTCAGGAATAAAGTCAGCATCAAAGATTGCGATAAACTCACCGGTCGCATGCGCCATGGCCTCTTTAAGAGCACCCGCTTTAAACCCAGTACGAATCGTACGCTGCAGGTGTTGTATATTAATTCCTTGACGCTGATAGTGACGCACCCGATCTGCAATAATCTGGCTTGTTTCATCTGTTGAATCATCAACAATTTGTATTTGTAGCTGTTCAGCCGGGTAGTCAAAACCCGCAACGGCATCGACAATACGGTTGGCCACTAAACGTTCATTGTACAAGGGGATTTGTACGGTTATTTTTGGCAGCTCATCGAACTTTTTAGGACTTAAGGGTTTATAATGACGAGCGCCAAACCATCGAAATACCATCGATAGGCGATGCAGGCCAAATAGGCATAATAAGCCTATCAGGCTATAATGTACGATTAAGATTAAGATGCTGAAACTCGTCATAACATGAACTCTTTATGGTAAATATTTAATGGGCTGGCAAAGGGTCACATTAAAATGAAGCAGTAAAACCTATTTGCATACCGTCACCTTTCAAGGTGTTTTCGCCGTAAAGGTCTTTGTTGTAGGTGAGCTCCATACCCCAGCGAACTTCAGAGCGTGGACGAGGTTTACCAAATTGCCAGCCCACTGATAATTCGAGTTTTCCTAAGTCATATTCAGGGGTAGCGGAAAGATTAGCGACTGAACTATCCGCCGATGCAGTCACTTTGTCTGCATTACCAGCGCTTTGAATACCATCTAGTTTTGTGCGGAAATAGAGATTGTCGTTAGCAGAAAAACCGTACTCAAGCAGGTACCTAATTTCATCTGAAGGTTCATCGGTGCGCAAACGGTAGCCCAGCTCTGCGCCAAAATAACCATACGCATTCAAGCTTTTGCCAAGTAACATTTTAAATTCATAATCTTCCTGGCCATTACCGCGTGGTAATTCATCATGTTCGTCATAAAGCGATGGGGTTTTAAAAAGCAAAGAACTGGATAAAACATAACTGTCAGAAAACCATTGATATCGCACACCAAGTTCTGTATCGCCAAAACCTTTAGAGGTAGTTGTGGCACCCAGTTCATCGGTTTGTTTCAAATCTTGATAAAGCAAAGTTCCAAAAACAGCTAGATTATTACCTAATCCATATTCCCCATAATAAGAAGTGTTTTGTCCTTCAAATTTTGATCCAGTCTTCTTTTCACCAAAACTCTCATCTGCCTCGTAGTTTGAAACGGCTATTTTGCTATACCCTTCACCTTCACCCGGCACCCATGCACCAGCTAAAACTATTTGAGAACTACAGGCTCCTACCATGATAAATGCAGTTGTTGCTCGACGAACATGAGAATAAATTACCATATATACCTCTTAGTATAATTGTCTTGTTTATGTTGATTTTTGCTTGATTTGTTTGATGTGATTTATCCTAAGCCATTGATAAGCAAGTATTCAAGCGTCAAAATCAAAGATGATAAATTCAGAATATAGGCGTGATATTTGGGATTTATTTGTGATAGTTTTGTGATAACTGGCGCTGATAGGGTTCAAAGATATGATTGAATTAATTCAATACTAAAATGACTAATCTGTTATAGCTGTGTGATAAATACGTAATATTTACCTTGGATAATTGTGTCTGTATTTCGATTAACACAGAGGCCATTATCAGATGTATTTTAATAAAAAAATTTGCGTAATCATTCCAGCTAAGGATGAACAACCTTCGATTGGCTTGGTTGTCAGTGCCTTAAAAAAGCTACGTTTTATAACTCAACCTGTCATTGATGAAATTATTGTTTGCGACAATGGTTCGCAAGACCTAACCGCTGAGACAGCTAGAGCAGCGGGTGCCACGGTCGTATACCAGCCTTCTCTGGGTTACGGTATTGCATGCTTAACCGCGATGAAAGCTTTGCCTAAAGATTGCGACATTGTGTTGTTTGTCGATGGTGATCATGCTTTTAAAGCTGAGCAATGTCTTGATTTATTAGTCGGCATGATAGCTGGCGCAGATATGGTAATTGGCTCCCGAGTATTAGGAGAAAGAGAACCTGGCGCATTAACGGGCCCTCAAATGGCAGGAAACTGGGTGGCGAGTTTACTCATTAAATTGATTTGGAAACAACAAGTCACCGATCTAGGCCCGTTTAGAGCAATCAGCTACCCCGCGCTGCAAAAGATTAACATGTTAAACCATACCTTTGGCTGGACGGTAGAAATGCAAATAAAAATGATTTTGCATCGTTTTACCACGGTCGAAAAAGCAGTCGATACTCGAGTAAGAATTGGCGTATCTAAAGTGAGTGGCACCCTAAAAGGCTCTATTGGTGCAGGAGTAGGCATATTAAGTATGATAGCCAAACTATGGTGGCAGCACAGACGATCACCCATACCATTGAAACCTCATTGCCATATGAAAAATAAATATAAGGAGGCGAGGCGCTAACCGGTACAGGCAGACATGTTCTTAAAAATTTATTACCCGATTCGTG
>Ga0209184_1000804_pt1 | contig 27143 bp, 13 predicted proteins | sample EN8Hudsemesocosm_2_FD_184627 | JGI IMG/M metagenome (GOLD analysis project Ga0209184, IMG submission 184627) | Methane-oxidizing microbial communities from mesocosms in the Hudson Canyon - EN8C Hudson Canyon (SPAdes) (version 2) | ecosystem: Environmental > Aquatic > Marine > Cold seeps | place... | reverse complement strand
TAACTCTCGAAAATAAAGGCAGGTACTTACATTCCTGACGGTGTTAAACACGCATGACGTTGATAGTGTGTCCTACCTTTTGCTAGTCATTGTTAAGTATAACCTAGCGACTATAAGCATAGGATGACGGGGTATTTTGATATTTTCTAGGGGGGGATCTGAACGGTTACTATTATTGGCCAAAGAAAAATTATCCAATGCAATTTGGCCTGATAAATAATTTCTTCATCTTGCAATAAGTTATCTTCAATGTAGCTCATAGTTTATTTATATATTGTGTTGTTTGTTAATATTATTTTACAGAAGGCTGTCTTTTAAATTTGTGGGAATATTTTTTCACTAGATCTCCCCGCTTATCATCTGCTTTTCAAACTCACTAAAAAATTCTTTTTCTGGTTTACCTAGCATTAGTTTAGAAACTTTAACAAATCCAATACCATAACAATCATTTCGATTAACTAAATCTGCACTTTTCTTATTTTCCTCTGCTTCATTCATATCAATATTTCCAAGAAAATCCATTTCTATAAAACTTGCTTGGCCTTCCATAACTTCATCACTTGGCCTTGCTAGATTACTATTCTGGCATACAATAAACTGCCATATATGGGTTAACTCATGTGCCAGAGTCGTGCGCATATCTAATGATGAAAAGCCATTTTCAATAACAATTATAAACTGGCCATCTTCACGCTGAGTTGCAAAACCGATAGCTCTTGGTTCAAAAGCATCCGTAGGAATAAAACATTCACCTTTTCTCTCGTGCAAAGTTGAAGCATTCACCATGTCTACTCCAATATTTCTCGTTAAACTAATGCCATATCTTAATTCCATTTTTTTAATAACATCATCAAGGTGTTCTTTAAACTGCTCTACTGTATCTATTGCATTTTTAGAGCAGTTACGGCAACGATTTCTTTTATCTTTTAATACCTCAAATACATCTATATTTGTGCCACAAAAATCGCAATTTATAATATTTTCTTGCTGCTCAGAATCATCAAAATCTGTTGTAATAGGCTCAAGTAATGCTACATCATCAGTGTTTACTGTCAAAGGCTGTAAGTATTCCTTCAATTGAGGGTAGTTAAAATAATCTGGTAATATTTCACCATTAAAACTGTGAAATAATTGATTGATACTTTGCTCATCACTCCACTTCAAATACCTTTCTACAAGAATTAATAATGACTTTACATGCTCAGCCGTAGATGAATAATAATTGACTACACCTAAGTCTGTTTCTGAATCTTCTAAAATCAGAATTTCAATACCTCTTTCATCGCCTATATTTCCCTTCTCGGTAAACTCAACTGTCGGGTACATTATTGAAGGAATTATTTGCTTATCTAACTCTTCAGTTAAATTTAATTCTTTTTTAGCTGAAGAGACTGCTAACACAACAAGGTTATGACTCTCTACAGGAAATAACGATTTAAACATCTCTTGCAATAATGCAGCTAAAGTCTGCTCAAGTTTACCAATATCACCTTCGTACTCATTCGCTAATAACTTTACACGTACCAATAAAGCAGAAGATGTTGGATTATTATGCTTAATAGCTGATTTAAAATTATTGTAATTAACTGTTTTAATTTGGTCCGTGCACTCAGGTAAGGCAAGATAACCACAAGAAATTCTTGAGTAACTCACATTGTATTGCGTCAAATTTAATGATAATTTTCCAGAGACTAATTCGGGCAAAGCTTTGCCAGTATTGTTATATGTAATGCAATAATGCCTATAAAAATAATACTGCTGTCTAAAAAATAAATCATTATTAAAAACAGGTTCCTGTGTTACTTCTATGCTCGTATCCGTTACCTCGTTAACCCGATAAAACTTGCCTTTTAATTGCATTAAAATACTCGGACCATAAGTTAACCCATGGTCAGACTGTGGAATATTAAATAAAAACTCATGGCCAGCATGTTTAATTGCAAGACTTTTATAAGGTGAAATATCATTTCCAGCTTGCAGGCTAACCGATGCATGCCCTTCAAAAACTGAACAGTTTAATAAAATTGGCCTATTAAATGCTTGTGAAAATATCTGTTGTAGGCCATAAATGTCTGATGTCAATTTATCAGATAGACTCGCCTTAGCAATTAACTCTGTTAACACACTTTCTGCTACCCCCTTTGGCGATGCTTTAAGTGTTCTGATGATTTGCCATGCTAAATCCGTTATTCGGCCTTCAATAACACCAATTTTTGGGCTTAGCTCATGATTAGAGCCCGCACACTCCAACATAAAATCTCTTAATAAGTAATTATGAGAAATAATGTGATACAAATATTTATCATTTGGAAAAACATGAATATTTCTTTGTAAGCTAAAGACTATATTATTCATATCCTCAATAACGAGCATTTTTTCAGAGGGTCTCAACTCTTCAAATAAATGTTTTATTTTTATTGATTCAATATCACTATTGTTAACTAAACTTTCTGTTTGGTCTTCATCATACCTATAATTTTCATCCAGCAAGACAGACTGCTTAACAAGCTCATTATTTGAACTATCAGGATTTAATAAGACTAATGATGAAATGTCAATAGTCGCTTTTAAATTGAGGTCATATGCCTCATTCAGTATTTTAGATGTTTGCTCGCTATTCCTCCAAACTAGTGTATGTGGCGGCAAATGATTATTAGGTATTAACTTAATTTGCATTAAATTATTTGTACTAATTGCGCTTCTTATCGCAGCTTCATCATTGTAGAACTCTTGTACATGACATACTTTAATGGTTCTTATATTGGTGCTTTGAGATATTCTTCCTGTTTCATATCGTAATAATGCTCTATCTATAGCATGAGCATGTAACACAAGTATTAATCTTGTTTCTTCTAATACACCCTTATTTTTAATCAAACCAGCTAGTTTTTCTACCGTTGTAAAATGCAAATCTATTGCATCATTAGATAATAGCTCTTCTTGCCTCCAGTCATGCATTCTCAAACTAAATCGTCCGTAAAACTCATCAATAATATCTGACAAATCTGTATTAAAGTCATCTAAAATTTGATGGGGGGCAATAATTAAAACAGAACCTTTATGATGTATACAGTGCATAATTAGCTCCATATACAAGACTAAATGATAGTAGGTCAGCGTTTCTGAAATAAGTACATCATCTTCTGCTAAATATTGATCAAAAACTTTTTGCGCCTTCGTCGCTTGATGCTCTGGCATTTGTTGGATAAAAATTTCTTTTACATGAGCTAAATCAACTACCTTTTTTGCTTTCTTAGCCTCTCCTCCGGCTCTTTTCCCTAATAAGCAGCTAGCAAATTTTTTCTGGTATGTATTAAATAGCTTATTTATACCTTCATTTTCACTTGCTTCAACATCTTCTCCGCCAACTTCAAGTTTATCTTGCGATAAAACATTTAAGGAGACATTTCGTAAAAATGATACGACCTCTAGCAATATAACCCAAACTCCTATCCAAACAAGTGCATATAAAATTGGCTGTATCGTCTTTGCTTTCTGAAACATCCAAGGTAAATAAGAAAAATAACAGAGTAAAATAATACTGAGAGGCCATTGCGCCTGTATTAAAAAATAAACATCAGCAACCCAGTCGGGCTGCTTTTCCTCTGGTATATTTTTTACCGCTTCCTCTTTACTAAAAAAATATTTAATAAAATCAATAAAGCTAATAATTATTTTTATAACCGCTATAAAAAAATTGAGTGTGACGCGATATAAAAAATACCCCCAGAACATGAGCAATGAAATAATGATTACACTTTGAAAAGGTAATAGACTCGCTACTGGCGTTGAATTATTCGATTTATTATTAATAACGTTTGAACTATACAATATACTATTAATAAAATTTGAATTCTTAGCCCACCCGATAATGGTATTACTAATACCACCAGGTGAAAATATCATACCGACCAATGAACTTAGTAAAAGCATTACTAGCAATGCTCCTATTGGCAATTTCTGCTTAGAAAAAGAAGGAAATGGCTGATAAAAAATAAAGATAGAAGGTATTATAAAAAGTACCGCATAAGTTATATGTAAATAATTAATCATTGTTATTACTTATGGTTCGGCGACTGTCAAAAGACGTAATCTTTAAATTATTTTGTAAAAAATAAGACGCCTCACTTTCCGCATTATTTTCTGCAGACTCCTTAAAGACATTTACCGCTACTACCTTATCCAAAAAACATTGTTTTATTGCTAAACTAACCCAGCCATCAATATTTTGTGGTGCTTTACCCTGTTTAACATTTGTTGAAGTCGCAATCTCAGTTAAATTCAATACCTGCTTAATTTTCTTATGTGCGTTTTTTTTCTGTTGCTTAATCTTTTGCAGGCGTTTTTCAATCATTCCTAACTCCTGTAAATATAAACGTACAATAGAATATTTTTCCGTGGCTCTACATGCTTTTTGATGCCGCCGAAGTAGCAATAATAAGTTACCGTTTAATATGTTAACTTTTTTCCTGACTTCTTTTTGCCTTACTTTTACACTAATAAACAAGCCAATTAATGCCGGTAATAGCCATAATAAAAGCCATGAAATATCAATTAACCACATCGTATGGCTTTGCAAGTAAGAAGCCCCTCCTTGGTTTAACCTTAAAATGAGTAAAGGTGTTAATGATAAAAACAGAATAAACAAAAGAGCCATCCCAAATACCTTCTTTTTTGCTTGTAAGCTCCAAGGAAACTCAATTGCACGATGAGAAACATCGACAGCTTGTTCTTCTTTTTTAAAGTATTTTCTTTTAAAGCCTACATTTTCCTGATTATTAACTTTAACTGATTTAATTGACTCTGGCGTCATATCTGCTTGAATATCTTCTAGTAACTTAACTATTTCTTCTCGCCTTATCGACACATACTCATTAACTGCAAAAATAGCATCATCTAGCGCAGCAAGTTCAATTTTAACAACATCCTTTAACTTTTCACCAAAACTATCTAGTCGCTGCTCTTGCTCCTTTTTAAACTCAATACCAATCTTTGTACTTCGACGGTTATATAACCTAAACCAGTGCTTTAAATAATCACTTAACTGTTTATCAAACGTCTCTTTTTCTTTTGTAATGTTATTATAAAATTTTAATGTATAAAAAAAACCAGCTAAACTAAGTGTCGGTTTAGGTTCAGATTCTTTTATATCACTAAATTTAAACTCATTTTCTTCAGAGTTTTGGTGAAAGCTTAAAACACCCTCAAGTAACTGCTCTTTCGTTGTAATCGTATGTTTAGTTTCCGTTTTTCCCCAATAATTAAGTTGCTCATATACCTGATGATAAGATGATTCATAAGCTGAATTATCGATAACAGTCGTATTTATCTCCAAAATACGCTCTTTTAACTGTGCATCTCTGTAATAATCGTCATAAAATAATTGCTCAGACGACATTAAATCTAATGTCAGTGCAATAGATTGTAAGCGCTCTTGTTGATTATTTGGAATAATGAAAACTAAATCAAAAACATTACTTGAACTTTCATTGTTAACTAAAGAACCATAGTCAACCGATTCACCTTGCTCGATACGTAAAAACAGAAAATATCTTACTGCTTTTTTTTCTCTAAAATTTTCTATTAATACTTTAGCTTCCGATAAATTAGAAGATGAAGCAATAATAGCAGCAACTTTTAGTTCCTTTAGTTCCTGTGCGGCTTCATAATTTATAACTATTCTAGCAAACGTATCATTATCAATAACCCTAGGCCAAGGTAAGGCTTCAGGCTCACTTTCATACCGATCAAATTTTTTCGATAACAAAAGTCGATCTGACTTTAATGCGGGATGCCAATGTAAAAGATGACGACGGGAAAACTGAGAAAAATTCCAATCATCATCTATGTTATATATAAATGTTTGCATGTGATTTTAACGTCGATATTGTGAGGTTCTAGCAGCATCATAAATAGCTAGTTTCCATTTTTCTAGCGCATTATCTTTCGCATAATCCATTGCTTCATCATAGCTAGTTTGCTCTCTTGATTCTAAGCCTAAATAGCTAGAGGATATTTTTACGTTATTAAAAAGACCAGTTATCAGTTTCTCTAACTCAGCAAAACATTTCTCATTTGATTTATTTGGGTGTAATTTAGAATACAAACTATTTACTTCTTCCAGTACCCATTTCAACATTAAATCAACCGACTCAACTTGCTCCCACCTTAATAAATCAAGAATATTTAATAAAAAATTCTGACTAGATAAATATTGGAATTGCTCATCGACTGTTAATTCACAAAATACCTGCTGCACTTCTTCAACCAAAGGTGGCCATTTTGTAATTTCGGCTAAAAGATCGTCAGCACGCTGGTTATTGACTAATAAGCGCTGCTGATAAAAAGTAGCTGCTTGCCCTTGAAAATCTTGTGACTTAAACAGGTTTAAACCTAGCCCAAATATATATGTTTTTACTACATTTAATAACAAGTTATTTCTATCACCCCCTATCAGCGGTAATGCCCCAGGGAAGTGCCATCTATAATCAAGATGTAACGGTAAAGCACCTGTTGCTTCTCCTGGGTTTTCCCATAAGTCATTAATAAAGTCAGTCGAGAATTGATTAAATGCTTGCTTATATTCACCATTACCAACAAATTTTTGGAAATTCTCGGCCTGTAAGCCAGGACTAATATCAAATAATAATAGCTCGCCATCTGAAAACTCACTTCCTTCAATATACGATGAGTCTGCCTGACCTTGGCTCAAGTTTATTTCTGGGTAGAATTTTTTAAGATCCCTTGCATTATTATTCGTTAATCCCCACAAGCTAAAATGTTGTTCATTTTTAACAATATCCAACTCAACAAATGGACAGGATTGCTGATAAACTTTTGTTAAATATTTACTCAGCAATTCATCACCTTGTTGCAACTCTCCGCTTTTCTGCATCAATAACTGCTGTTTATAGATAGCCTCGATAGCCGTCATTTGATACAAGTTAGAAAAATTCTGACGAACTTTATTAACCGATTTTTTCTCAATAATTTCTTCACGAAATAATTTTATTCCAGGCAATTCTACTTTTTGTGTATCAAAAGCATCCCTTACTTCGTCTCGCTGTTCTTTATAAAAAGCATAGAGTTTAGTCACTAAGGTTTGATTGATATCATTATCATTATCGACCTTTCCTTGCTGCTCTATTGTATGCCATAGAGCTTCTTTCGCTTTACGGTCAGCTAAAACATAAATATAGTTATCTCCTTGAGACTTTCCCTCTCCATATTTATCGAGTGAAGTATCTATTTCTTTACTTAACTGTTCATTTAAAACACCCAACTGTGAAAAGAATGATTCAATAACCTCCAAAAATGCATCAATCTGCTTTATAAGTAAAGCATAGGTTTTCACCTTACAACTTGAATTACCATAGGTATTTAAATGACCTATTACAGAGTTTGAATGCGCTTCATATCTAGCAACAAAATCATCTTCAAAACCCGAAATATAACGCTTAAACACATTCTGCTTTGCTGCAGTATTAAGTTCATCACTTGCTCGCTCTACTCTATCAGTATTCCCATCATCAAAAACACCACCCTCCACCGTTCCTAATGCTTTTTCTAAGGCTAATTTTGCTGATTTTGCTAAATTTTTATGAACAGCCTCATCTTCTTTAATAGATTGTTTTAGACTATATAAAAAATATCGCACTTGTAACGGGTGAGGAGCTTCTTTTTTATTTACCCCACTAAATAACCACTTTTGTAAATGGTAATCTTCAAAATTAATAGCTTTTGTATTTTCACCTGAAGACCAAATCGTTTTAAATATTGAAAGAGGCTCACTTTTTAAGTGCTTTTCAATATTATTAAATGCAGCATCGTACATCCGCTCAGCCTTAATACATTTTGCTTTTATTTTATCAAAATCAAGCCTTTCAAATGATAACCTCTTAAATGTTGTAACTTGGTTAACTGTAGAGTCGCCCCAAAATTCTGCCTTAATTTTCTGATTTATAGCCAATAAAAACTTATCAAATGTAACTTCTAATAACTGGTTACCATTTTTATCTTCAATATGTACATGGACTTGCCGCTTAAGTTCTTGAAAAAGTTCTCCAGAAGTAATGTTTGCAAATGAATTAAAGCTTTTAATAAAGTGCGATCCTATTTCTGGTTCTTCACCACTAGAATCACCTGCTCTTTTTTTATTTTCATATTCAAAACTAATTTCTTGGAATGACTTATCAATTCTTAGCCACTCTTTAGATAACCCTGACGCACTATATTTTAAAGCTAAATATTGCTCTACCTCTTCTTGAGGATAAACAACCCCAGAAACACCAACAGCTGCATAGCTACTAATAGTCCCCGCAACACAATCAGCATTTTTATCACGAACATTGTTATCCTCTATTGAATTAATTTTAATTCCTAAAGGAGTGTGTAGTAATTGAAAAGCAGTGTCTGCAACCATACGATAGTAGTCATCTACAGTACCCTTATCTAAAGTTCGCCCCCCCGATGCATGCCCATCCATTAAGTAAACAAAATGAAATGGCTCCGCTCTAGGCGCTTCTGACTGACTATCCCATACTGTCAATTTTTTCCCAGGTGCATATTCAAATTGCATATTTTTAGCAACCGAATTCCCTTGAACAGCATGCATCACTGCATTGATTTCACTTAGCGCAGCATAAGCATTGGCACGCACATTATCGTATTGGTTTTTTGGTAGCCCTCGTCCTATAAACACATTAGGTAATAAAAAGAAGGCACGCACATTTGCTGTAATACCCATCTCTTCAAACCAATCACGCAGATGCATCGCTATGGGTAAAAAGACACCGGACCCCGTTCCGCCTGCAATAGAACCAATAATCATTACGTCAACATCCCCAGAATTTCCTGGTGTATTAATATCATTAATATTACTGAATAATTGATCCCTAATTTTATTAAGTGCAGATTCAAATGATTGCTGACTCTGCATATTCTCAGCAATGGCTAACCGAGATAAAAAACGCAGTTGCCCAGCACCATCAAGCAATGATCGTGAATAAACTTTATACCCCAATTTTTGAGGTAACCAGTCCATATCAACCCCTGTACTTTTGAAATCCTCTATCGTGTCAAAAATAGTACGATTACTACTGATCTGCACCACCGGAAACCCATCGCCGCTTTGTTGCCGTTGCTGTATATCGCCTGTGTCAGTATCTACACCTAAAATGGCATATCTTAAATTGGTATTTTTCTGTGACTTTAAACGGTTATAAACTTTTTGAGCTACCTTACAACCACTACCACCAACGCCAACTAATAATGTATTCGCCATCTTAATTATCCTTTAATAAATTTATATACTGTTTGCCCATCATTTAATTCATCATTCCAAAATAATCGAATTGGCCGCTCTCCATTATTTTTAAAATCATTCGTCATTAAATCCGTACCATCTTTATTTTTTAAATTACCATACTCACCAGGCAATAATTCTAATCCATTTCTTTTCGCTCTTAGATTTAGCCCATCAACGGATGTCACTTCATCTGTACACATTGGCCAAACACCACACCAAAACCAATTTTTATAATGTAAATACTCTGTTTCAGGCATCATCAATTTGCGTTGCATGTTATCTATTTCAACATATGCCGAATTTGGAAAACGAAAAGTTTTTATAATGCAATGCATTTTAGCTAAAACTAATAGTATAAAAAGAATAACTAACGCTTCAAACCAGCAGCGTTCAACCCAAGGTGTTGGGATAATTTTCAACTCCCCCGCCACTGAGGCTTGTTGCTTGGTTATTGGATTGTAATAATTAAGCGTAAATGACTGGTTACCTGTCGCCGTAAAACAATCACACCACCAATAATCAGGTACGACTGTAATTAAGTTATTTTTCTCAATATTAATTTTATACTTTGAATTAAATGAACTAGATTGAATAGATAAATCTTCTTGCTTAAGTTGTTTTGTTACTAAGCCATTAAATTTAAAAAACAAGCCCTCTTGCGAACCCAGGCTATTTAAACTTAAATCAAACGGCTGCTTACCGCTAGGATCAATTGTGGAACCTGCTGGTTGTATTTTTAAACTTTCAGTCGTCGGTATTAAATTTAATTGAATACTTCCTTGTGCCTGCCAAGGCAGTTTCGCTGTAAAATTCAAACTAATGCGTTCAGCAATACTGCTCTGATATTTTTTATTGTATTGTACTGTTAACAGTACAGGTACTTTATTATTAAGCGTTATTTGTATTGTTGCCGTAGAGTTATTATGATCAAAATAACTCCCATCAGCTAAAACAATTTGCACACCGATAGGTAAAGGTTTATCCAAGTTCACATCAAAAGCTACATTCCCTTTCCCTTTCGACTTTGCTGTTAACATTAACTCCATAACTGGTAAAAAATCCTCGTCATCAGTGTATGTTAGTGATACATGTGAAGGCTTACATTGTGGGCATAACGCTAAGCCTTGGTGTGCTATTTTTAAACTGGCAGGCTGACTTTTTTCAACCTCAATTTTAATATCTTTAGCGCGTATATCAATATACCCCGGATATCTGGCAGCAACACTCACTTGATATGCCCCAGGAACAGAAAATTTCAAATCCCCAGTTACTAGCGTCGGATCATTCCTATCCTCTGTCATTATGTGACTACTCAGGCCTTGCCCATTATCTGTGCGTAAATCAATTGTCATTGTTTGAGGCAAGTTTAAAAAATTTACTTTATAATTTTTACCCACTTGATTACTGGATTCTGCCCATGCTTTTACCACTAAATCTTGATTTAACCCTACGCTATATACTCCATTAACCGCTTGCAATTCTCGGTTTGATGCATCATAAAGTGCCCAATCAACTAACACTTCCGTTTTTAATAATATTTTAGTATCTTTTATCGGGTTATTAAATCTTAGTGAATGTGTTTTACCTGCTGATAGCGCTGGGATAGGGCTTATTAATGTCGTTTTTCCATATAATTTGTTTGGTGTGAGGCCATCTCCTCGCTGCATTTTATATCCATATTCTTTCATATCGCCATTAGTACTATTTGTGTAATTAATTACTTTTGGCAATGATCGTTTATCTGCTCCTGAACTTAAGGTAACAATACTTTTAACTGGAAAAGGCGGAGTAAAAGATACCATTTTTCCAGATATTGTTAAATTACTTCCCTGGTCATCCTTTACACCTAAAATACTTGCATATACCTTGCTCATATCCTTAAGCATATCCTCACCATTCTCAATTAGAATATCTCCATCCTTTGGGTCGCCATTAAAGGTTTTTAGCAATGCACTTCTGATGTGTGCATTATCCTGTGTTTGAATACTTACAAAAAAAGCACGTAAATTCTTCCCTTTAAATTGTGAGCGATACTTTTGAAAAACATTGGTTGCAGAAGCTTCATTAGCAGGAACTATTCCATCAAAACCACCATCAGTAATAATTAATAAAATAGCTTCTTCATTAACTTTCGTTTGAGCTACTAATATTTCTAATGCTTTTGTTACTGACTCAAAAGGTGTATTAGCACTTGCTTTCCATTTACTAACACCATTAAGGCTAGCCTGAGTTAGATTACTATGAGGGCTATCAATGTTAGACATTTTTACAACAGATAAATTATCAACAGAACCAGTCATAGAAATTAAAGACTGTAATGTAAAAAGTGCTGTTTGATACTCTCCATCCATAGATCCTGAGTCATCCATAACAACAGCTATCGGCCTAGCAAAGACTACTTGAATAGAACTTAATAATAGAAGTAACAGTATTTTTAAAGTAATTTTATGCATAAAGTTTATAGGGGTAATTATCTACAGTTTAAATTTTTTCTCTTAGTATATTATTGATATTAATTTTCAGGGGAAATTACAATGCAGACTCCCTAAACAAAGCACACTAAAACTCAATAAAGGCCAATAACAAGCTATTCTCATTTTATTAATATTTATAAAAAACATAACTAAAAATCAATTTATTTTTCGTTTCAAACTATCAAAGTTTTCTTGCACTTGATCAATAAATTTATCGCCATCTGGATAAGATTCATTTAACACTGTTAATGAACATTCAAAAAGAGAATAAGCATCATTATATTTTCCTTGCTGCTCACAACAATCTGCCAAAATAATCATTGTTATAGCTACCATCACATATTTATTCTGTTTCTGATAGCAATCTACTAAATTTCTTAATATATCAACAATCGCAAAGTGAGTTCTTCCCAATTCACCTTCAAAGATTGAAAAAGTGTCTTGATATAACTGCTCAGCATCTTCATATTTACCTTGTTTTTTATTCAGATTAGCCAAATTATTCATAGTTTTTGCAACTTCAATATTTTTAGCGCCCAATATATTTCTTTTTATCATAAGGGAGTCTAAATAGTAAGATTCAGCATCCTCATCTTTATTTTGAAGCTGACAAAGATCACCTAAATGATGAAGAGTTACCCCCACTAAGAGCTGGTCGCCATCCTGTATTTTTCTCTGCATATCAAGTGTATGGCGGTACATTTCTTCAGCTTTTACATACATACTTTGATTCCAATACAGCTTAGCTAAAAACTCAGCCAAAGCAATCGCTTGGTATAGTCGCCCTCTATCACTTTCTATTTCCATCATCAAGAATATTCGTGAACACCAGAGCTCAGCCTCACTATACTTATCCTGTATTTGATAAAAGGCAGCTAATTTACATAAAGAATCCTGTATTAGTGGATTATTTTTACCTAAAACATCTTCCATATTTGAAATTGAACATAAGTACAATTCTTCAGCTTTTGTATACATTTTTTGTCTTGCAAACACTGTCGCCAAATGACTATAGATACTAGACACTTCTGGGTGCCTATCTCCCAGTATTTTTTTCTTTATTGAAAGAGCTCGTAAATAAAACCGTTTAGCTTCATCATATTTCCCTAGCTCTTGATAAAGACTGGCTAAATTAAAAGAAATTGTTGCCACTTCTTTATGCCTAGGACCGAGTTCATATTTTATTAGCTGTATGGATTCCAGCCAAAATAGCTCTGCATCCTTTTCTTTACCTTGTTTTTTGTAATTTATAGCTAAATTACAAAGCACCTTTGCAAATTCTAAGTCGCCACGGCCTAAAATATTTTCAATGATAGAAAGAGATCGTTTATATAACTTTTCAGCTGCATCAAATTCACCTTGTAACTGATAATTACTAGCTAACAGGTTTAAAGTATTTGCCACTGAAGTATGCTCTTCACCTAAAGTATTTTCCGAAATATCTAAACACCGTTTAAGTAAAGACTCAACTTCCTTATACTTACCTTGTTGCTTAAAAAGCTTTGCTCGGTTATATAGCACACCAGCAACACCGTATTGCGACTGTTTTAAAATAGAGTCAGGCATTTCTAATACAGCACCCCACAATGGCTCCACCTGTTCCCATGCATATGCTTGATAAAATATTTCACCTCGCTTATCAACCCAATCAGGAAAATTTGAATAACTAAACTTCTGAATATGATACCCAGCCTCAGTCAGTGCTTGTTTGTGAGATTCTGCAATATCAACAACTTCTTGTATTTCATCCAATTTATCATCATAAATTTTAAATAAAAATTGATGAACGTCACTAAACAGTTCTGGTTCATCTATTTCCTGCCTATCCTGTAAATACTCTAGCATTAAAGAGTGTAAATAATACGTATCACCCTCTTGCTTCCAAAATGAAAAGCTAATCAATTGCTTAAGGTTTATAGCTGCCTTACTTCCAAGAAATTTTTCTGCAAGCTGATAGACCAATTTCTCGTTAATGAATCGAGCATGAGAAACAATTTGTAAGGCTCGGAGTATATGTGGATCTAAATGGTCAGTAAAACGGGCTAAAACCTCCTTTTTCTTACCACCAAAATTACTGGCAGATAGATGAGTGTTTTTTTGCCTAAGTTCTCCATAGAGATCAACTTGTAGGTCAAGATAAAATGGTGTCCCCTCAGCACTGTCAATTATGGCAGTACGCACATCACTCTCTGTTATAGGGATTTTTTGCAAAAAATCATCTGCGTCTTCCTTAGACAAACCTCCAAGTAAATGTGACTCTATATCTGCTTGCCATTCCTCATCAACTTCAGACCAGTTTAATTGGTCACGTCCAAGCACAAGGTACATTACGCCAGGCGTTTCTTCGACCAAGTCACGTACCCAAGCATCAATACGCATAGCTTCAAGCCCTGTTTTAACGCTTTGATCTCGCCAGAGAGCTTCATAAGTATCTAACAAAATCACTAGACGGCGTTTTTTCCCAGTTTGCACTGCTTTTTCATCAAACAACCAATCATAAATATCAGCACCAAGATAACTAGGGAGTGCGGAAACTAATTTATGTTGATCAAGTTCATCTAAGTCTCTAAGTACTTGTTTGCCTCGTTTGTTCCACCAGTCACCAGCAAAGTTACTCAATTTTGCAGTGTACTTATAAAATAGACCTGCACCCGGAATTTCTTTTACAACATCCACAGCTACTTCAGCGAGAATACCTTCGACATCTTGCAATATATCATTGGGTTGCTTAAATAAATCGGGATGAACATCGTTAAGACTAAAGCCGGGGCGAGTAAATGCAAAGTAACGGGCAAAAGCAGTATCAAATGCTGGAAAGGGAATTTTGCATTGTGCGGCTAATTGTAAGCGGATAGCTAATAATGCATTTGCGATTGATCGTTGCTCTGATACTTCAAAGTCTAATTTAGCCCAACCTAAATACTTATTTTTCTTTTTTTCCTTATCTAAAGATTTTGTAAATTGCTCACATAATGCAGTTTTTCCTTGGCCACCTACGCCATAAAAATTAAGAATACGATTGTCATCCTTTGTTTGAGAGCTAGACAATGCATCAAAAAATGCTTTTCTAGGCATTTCCCTATCAGTAAATACACGCTGAGCAATAAAATCTTTTTTAAGGTGGCTAGGGCTTCTACGCGCCATTAATTAACTCCATTTTGGTACAGAATACCTTACATTGAAATTATAGCTGTAATATCAATTATTTTATAAAAAATATATTCATTAATTTTAAATACACATCAAGATGCATCTTCAATAATTCTACCTTCTTTTGGCAAAGCCCAATCTCTGACTATAGTCTTAAAATTTAATAAATCGGTACTTGCGCAGATACATAAGCCTAAATCTTCTGCACGCTGCGCAGTTTCTTTAGGTATAGGGTGATAACTTAAAATCATTGCCTCTCCATAGATTCCACCGTGAAGCTCCTTTAAAGAATCCATTCTATAAACCTGCTCCCGAGCCGCTCTTTTCTTTTCTTTCACTTTCCTAAAAGGCATTCTCCCCTTGATGACCGCAAAATCCATTGTTTTACATTCAATTAAAAACAAATGGTTATTCGCTAAAAAAACCACATCAAGCTCGTTATTTACCTCATTAACAGTATCCTTACGTGCTAGCTCAACATTCATTGCAATATCTTGAATTTGCGGAAAACCTTTTGCCATCATCTGTATTTGCCGATATGCAAATACCTCCAGCCAGCCACCATTTACAAAATTTCGGCTTGCCTCATCAGAAAAAACTAAGCAATTTCCTTTGCGTGCTAAACAGCCATGCTTAGAAAAAACATCAACAAGGTCTTGTATTGCTTGATTATAATTTTGTTCACTAGAAAAAGGTTGACTAAGAAAATCCGTATTTTTAGCGGATGCGGCTAATGCATTTAATACCTTAAATGGACTGGAAAATCGCTCTACTTGTGTGATTAATATAAAAAATAAATCATCAAATGTGTCAGATGCTTGATCAGTAGTTGCTGAAGTCAACGTTGTACCATGCAATTGCAAAAACTGCTGAATTGTTATTCGATCCGCTAAATCAAAACTAGAACTACACTCATTAGAAAGCCATGTTAAATGGTCATCCTCTGGGTTTACATAAAAAATGGGCTGCCCTGCCTTTTGAAAAGCAGAAAAAGCCGCCAACATAATAGCCCTATGCCCACAACTTGCATTCAATGTAACTGTCTTTTCTTTCGTAGAAACAATTAACTCCGACACTAAATCACGAACTCCATCAGCATCCCTCACATTTTCAATCATAATTCGCTGACAAGAAACACCTGCCCCCTGATAGACTAGGGCCAAATTATTAGCATGCTCCGCCAGCCCTTTACGCTCCAATAAAATCACATGGCTGGGTTTAAACTTTGAGTCCAATATAGGAGTGATATTGGCCACTGCACCAGTTGCAGCAACACAAATATGAATATCACAATTTGAAGCAGGAACACTCAATAAAATTTCACTAGGCATAATAAGGCAACTTAAATTAAAGAATAGGTATTTTTATAACACAATAACTCCAGGGCGATCCAGGATAATTGAATCATTAAAACTCCAAGAATTACTCAATCCTTTTTTTGTTATATTATAAAATCGAATATTAGATCCATCACTAGCGATTGACCTTAACTGCTTAATCATTTCACCTTGCTTATCCAGCTTTCTATTTGGGAAACTAATTTCAAAAACTGATTTCTGCACAGGCTTACCAAACTTTAACAAACATTTATAAACCCGAGCGCGCTCAATATCATAGCAAATCAACCAATTTTTCATTACTTATTTTAGCTTAAAAAAACTAACGGCCTGTTCCTCATCACGAATATTTCGTATAAGCTGATTTGCCTGCCTTAGCAGATGTTCATGCATTGTCATTGAAACTGGATAATTTTTATCAAGAACAGATTTTAGCATCCTAGCATTAAGCTGAATCAGATAAATCTTTAATGCCCCTTGTGTAAGCCTACACGAAGCATCATCTAAAAAATAAAAATCATTAATTTTTATTTGCCCCGAACGAAGTACAGTCATAGCAACGCGCTCCACTACATGACGAAATACTTCCATTAGATCAGAAGCAAGCGCCATATGCCTTCCATAATTTTGATGATAAAAACCTTGCCATGGATACAACCCTGCAATATGCAAAATACAACATGTATGACTATGTAAAATGCTATACCCAAGCGATAACAAAGCATTAAATGGATCTGTAGGTGGGCGTTTATTTCGCTCATTAAACTCAAATTCTTCAGGAACCCATAAAGCTATTTGTTTGAAATAAAGTGCTGCAGCTTGCCCTTCATACCCCCTTAACTGATCAAAATTATTTGATATTAGAAGGTGCTTTATAAGTTTCTGCATGGCAACAACAGGACTTTTCTGATCCAATGATGTATGACGAATTCGCTGCCTGATAACCTCTATTTGGTTGTGAATTCTAGCCGTAACTAAGTCCTTAGCTATTTGCAAAGTATGCTGCTTATTTTCAGTATAAATTCGTATTTGTTGTATCCATAACCCCGCACCTTCTTGAGATGGCTGTGCATTCGTTGTTACTCCCTGATACTTGCCAGTAACCGAACAATAATGAACCGGGATATTATTTTCAAGCGCAACTATTTGGCAATACTGAGTAATCGTATGCCGCCCAAAAATAACGATACTATTCAGATCATTCCAGTTCAACTGTTTAATCACAGCTTTAGATTCAGTATCAATAACTTCTAACAAACCGTTTTTTTGATGCAATATTTTGCAGGGTGGCGTGATAAATAAAGTACAGCCCATCTCATTAGACGGTAGTAATTTTTGCTCTTCTTTCTGTGTTGTTGTAATAACAGCCAAAAGATCATCCTGCCGATGTTTTTTATCCAAGCTATTATTAAGTTCAGCTAATAAATTGGGTTTCTGTTTTAACAATACAGCCAACCAACTTGCAACAGGAATATTATCAAATTGTAGTTTTTCTGTCGGTTTATTACTACGTTTATTCTCAAGAGCTAAACCACTGACAAACGTATAACCAAGGAAATCGAAGCCCTCACTAAACCTTCCAATTTGTGTTTTTTCAACATTAAACGCTAAACCCATTTCATTTAACGACTGTTCCGCACACTTCTTAGCTTTATTTGCTTGCTCTTGATTTTTACAAAGAATCACAAAATCATCAGCAAAACGAATAAGCTTCATTCCCGCTGCTTCTAAATCAGAATCGAAATCCTCTAGCATTAAATTTGCAAGCATTGGACTTATTGGGGAGCCTTGCGACAAACCTGCCTTACGCTGAATAATCTCACCATTAAATTTTACAGGTGCCTTAATCCACTGCATTAATAATAAAACTAATGGCTCGTCAAAAAAGAAACTTTGCAAACGATTTTCAATTTCAGAAAAGCTAATTAAATCAAAAAATGAGGCAATATCGGCCTCAAAAAACCAGTCATACCCTTGGCGATTTAATGTCAGAATTTGATCTCTAGCGCCCGTTCTTGACATTCCTTTTCGGTAGCCATAGCTATGTAACATCGATAATTTATCTAGGTCTACCCCCATAATGTCCACAACCGCACGTTGAACAATACGGTCTTCTAATGGTGGGACTGCAAGCGGCCGGTGATGTTTTCCTGCTTTACGTAAAATAACGCCCTGCAAAATACTTGCTTGATAATTACCCGCCGACAACTCCTTAGATAACGCTTGTAAATTAATAATCTTTTGTGAGAAAAGGTCATCCAAATCAGTATCAGAATTTTTTACATCATAATCTATATACTTTCTAATATAAGGATGCTTACGTGCAATGTTACAACAAGCCTGTTCTAAAACATTAATATAAGCAATTCGCTTAGAATAACTTTGCGAAAAAGGTTTAATGGGAACCGTTCTCTGCTGCTTAACAGTAGTTAAATAATAACGCCCCATCCCAAAATCACGTCGCTCACCAATCCCAGTATATTGAGCTAAAACTAAAAGTGATAAATAAGGTTCTTTATTATTTATTACGTTAGTTAAAGTAATATCCCCTAACGCACCACCAAAGGGGGAGATTTTATTGTTTTTTATCGTTTGCTTATTATCCGTCCAAAATAAACGATCACTCACTTTTTTATAACAAATCAAACCTGGTTTATAGCTATCCTTACAGCTTGAGAAAATACTACTTATAGCATTACAGATACTCTTCTCAATTTCTTCAGCTGTAATGATACCTCGATTACAAACATAGAATTCGTCTTTACTTTTAGACTTTCGCACTTTAAATCTAGCTGGACTAATAAAACGTAAAATTAAAGATTCTTGATTTTGCCAATACTCAAGCTCTTCTTGCAAAGCTGCTTCATCATAAAGAGTTAAATCACTATGCTGTTTAATTGATTTACAAGAAAAATAATCAATCAGCCCAATAAACTCTAAATTACCTCCAAATAATTCCCCATTCCTATCTTCAGAAGGATAGCTGTGAGGTAAGCGACGAATACGATCTAACAACTCAACCAATAAAGGGTAAGCCACGACAGTACAAAAAATAGTAAAGCGGTATTCCTCACCTTTATTTAAGACAGTTCTTCCTGAATCAACCGCATCCACCCATATACCATTCTCTTTAATTAAAGACTCTTTATTTAACAACAGTTTTGCTAAAAAAGGCTTTAATTGAGCTTGATGAAAAAAAGGAGCACCAATTGAATCAAGAAGACGACATCGAATGGTAACGGCTCGAATCGGAAGAATGGATTTTAACAACATAACTTTTCAGGTTTATACCTTCAATAATTTGTATTAGCTACCTTGAAGGCGAACAGGAAACGAAGTAGCGTCAGCGAATGAGTGGCGTTCGCCGACCCCCGCGTAGCCATAGGGCCGGGTGTTTTGTCGGAATCTGAGCGTTAGCGAAGGTGGAGACAAAATACAAGGCATTCCGAAATGGCGTCAAGTCATTTGAGGTAGTACTGCGAAGCCAGTGCCGAGCTTGCTCTGGTATGGCGAAGCGGTACGGACGCAGGACGAACGTGGGCCGCCGCAGGCATAGACGCCACGCAATTTTTCGCTGCGGAGACCGGACGGACCCCCTCGAAGCTTTCGCGAAAAATAGTGGCGCGCTTAAACTCCCCCTTTAATATGGGGATAATTTCACCCCACCCAAGCAAAGTTAAGATTAGGAATTGAAGTCTTAGTTCCCCTTTATGTGGGGATAATTTCAACAAAGGGAGTTTTTATGATAGCCATATTTTGGTTTGTCTTAGTTCCCCTTTATGTGGGGATAATTTCAACCTTCTTCTAAACCAAATCAAAATAAGAGTGGTGGTCTTAGTTCCCCTTTATGTGGGGATAATTTCAACAAATTCTCAAAAAAGATAAAAAACATGGAATTGAGTCTTAGTTCCCCTTTATGTGGGGATAATTTCAACGAATTATTAATGAGAACTTTTGAACCTATAGATGAGTCTTAGTTCCCCTTTATGTGGGGATAATTTCAACAGCACCCCCTATATCTCATTGATATACAAAACTACCTAAGTAAGATATTGGCAACACTATAAAAGTAACAGATCCTTTAAAGAATCTGTCACAGATTGTAGCAAATTTACGTTCAAAATCAACAACTAGCAAACATTCCCCTGAAAATAAATTATAAGCCATTGATTTTATAAACTTTGTCTTCTTTTAATGCCTTTTTTCAATGCTAATAAAATCTATGCCGTTATTCAGGGTTTTGTTCAGTTAGCAGCAATCTCTTAATAACACTAACATAATCATCACTCAGTAAATTCTCAGTTATACCCTTATTATTTAAATGAGTTATTTGTTTTGACTTAAGGTTTTTAAGCTGTAGTTTATGGCTTTGTACTTTAAAGCTTAGTATTAAATTATAGCGCTCGAATAAATCTATCATTGATTTTGAAACAGCATTTTTCAACTTTCTGTCATAGCTCATCATTTTACGAACTTCATTAATTTGACTTGTTATATTAATCAAGTTTTTATTTCCTAAATCCTTAAAATGAGCAAGCCTATTCCGTAGGTTTCTATTATCAGAGTCTGGGCTAACCCCTACAAACATATCTTCTATTTCAGAATGTATTGCTTTTAAGTCTTTATCACTACTACTCAGCTGATCCAAAGCCAAAAATATCAGACCTTTCTCAACTAAGTCTTTAAGAGATCTTTCTGGTTTTATTTGTTTTTCTAGCTTCTTTTTTTCCTCTTCATCTAGCACTGTATCTGTATCTAGCGCATTTAACTTATCCTTATCCTTTTTCTTTTTCTCTTTCTCTAGTGTTACCCCTCTCAGCATTAGCTGAGTCAGTAATACAAAATAAAGATCACGCTCTCTTATCTGGCTATATCCCAGTAATCGTGCTTGGGTTGCCATTATTAATTGATGCGCCTGCTTAACGTTATATAAATAAATTTTATTTTTTAGTTCTCTATAGCTTACGATGCATTTAAGGTCTTTACGGTACTCACTTATAGACCCACTTATAGAAATATTATTATTCTTTTCATACGTGTCAATACCGGTTTGCTTTACCCTAGGCTTTGTAAGCCTTTTAGGCAATTCAGTTAATGTTTTATGAAGTTCGATTCGCTTTTCTTGAGCTCTCGCTATCTTGCTTTTCCCACCAGTTGCTTCTAGATATTCCTTTAAATTTGTAATATCGTCACTAGCCACTTTCTTGTCAGAAAACATTTTTTTTAATTGCTCTAAGTTTCCAAAGCGTAGTATGTCTCGAAGACCCTTTACAGGAACTAAGCCTTCGCCATTGTCTGTAAATAAATTGTTAAAATCACTTTCTTTTTCAAAAAAAACTTGAAGTTCTGGCTCATTACTCAATGATTGCAAGCCCAAAATAGCACCATGCACTCCAAGATATAATGAAAAGGCTTGGTGAATATCCGTATATGCAGCACGAGTATCGTCCAAGGTACTATTTGTTAAAACGCTGTGCTTTTTTATCTGCAACGTAATTCTATTAACAACCTCTATAGGCACTAGATGTAGAACTAAATAGAGCCAAGGGCGCTCTATATCTTCAGCACCTGTATCTGAGCGATTATTCTCTGGTAAAAGAGAGCCCTTTGCATTACATTTGAGAAGCTTTTCACCCTGATCTAATTTACCAAATTTTATATCCCCAATATATCCCTTAAAAGCATAAATGAGAAAATCCTGCTTAAACTGCTCAACAAAGTTACTCTGTTCTTTAGCACTGGCAGAATTTGATTGGTAACGATTTTTTTGCTGTTGAACCTGAAACTCATTTGCCGTCTCAGCCGTAATAAAAGAGAAATACTCCACTAGCGTTTCATCTTCTACAATATTTCGCAACCGCGCCATTTTAGAAGAAATATTTGTTCCATTTCTAAATATTTTTTTTGCCGCATTCGTTGCTCTCGTTTTTGCGCTATCCATCCAGCTAGCAATATTTTTATTACTTTGCTTTTTAAGCCAGTTAACGAAATCCTGGTCATAGAGCATTTTCAAACTAATAAAACAACACTGATAAGCTGGGTGCTCCATTGCTGTCGCATTAACAGGGGAAATTATCTTTTCTCCAATTTCCCCAGCTCGTAATAATAATTTACTGAATTTAGGCATATCCAGTAGCTCACGTTCACCTTTACATACCACTTCAAATAAATAGTCTAGCTGTAATTGACTCAAATAGTCCTCAACATTTGCAGCTTTTAAATCAGCAATCAATAATTCATGCTGTTTTTGTTGATGGACTTTTGTGTACTCTATTATCTTATCGACAACCCCTTTTTGCCTTCTCCCTTTCGTCGATAAATTATCTTCTAATGCTTTGTTAAATCCTTGAATATTTTTAAAATGAAAACTAGCATTACGTAGTGCGCTAATTGTGTCATAAATTATCCTCAATAACTTTTGTCGCTCAGTATCATCATCATAAAGCCTATGATTTTCTCCAAACAGCAATTTAAATTTGCTATCAAAATCACTTATGTTATTTAAGCCCTTTAAAGCATCATCAAAACTGGTAGCGGCAAAAATATCTTCATGCTTGCCGTCTGGATCAACTAATTGGCTCAGTGTGGTATTCGCTATGGCAATAAGCTCTAACCATTGGCGTACAAAAGATTCATTCTGCTTAATTTCTGTAAGCCCCGCATCGGTTAAGAACTTACTATTAACCAAATCTTCTTTATTTCCTATTGCCTCTATGCCGCCTTGGTAATGAATTAATTTACCTATACTTACCGCTGTTGCCATTATTCTGTTATTTTCTTTGTAGATTAAACGCTGATGTACCTCAGTATCGTTTAAGAAGTCTTGTTTTTTTTCTATGCACTCAAATAAAATTTCTTTAACCAGCGAATGGTATAAAAAACAGTCCTTATCTTCAATCTTACTGTTTTGAATATCGCCAAATATTCTTCCATGGTGCGTGTAAAAACATTCAGCAAGATGTTGTTTTCGTTTTGCTATATCTGTGCTGTCAATTTCTTCTATATTGATTAGTTGCGTTAGTTCCTTCCACTTATATCTGTCCTTTACTTCTTCCCATTTTATCCCCTCCCCTCTTAGGGCTGCTATATACCGTAATTTATCTTTTTTATCAGATAAAAAATTATTGTCCTTATCTAAGGTATAGCTAGGTACATTTTGTTTAATTGAATTGGCTCGCGCTGCAATTAATCCTATCTCTTTATTTTTACCATTTAAAGTTTTTTGGTTTCCATAAAGATGACTATAAACATTGAAAGCAACTTGTTCCCATTGATCATCACTGAGGCATTCTTTTGCTCTCATTACCGACCCCCACTTTGATTTTATTAAGGTCTCAGATCTATTATTGGAAGTTTTATCACCATAAGGATGAACTTTTAACATCCACTTATCAGGAAATGATTCCGAGTTTGCCCAGGGTATTAGTGGCTTTTTTTTCCAATAATTTAAAAAAGCTACCCCTGCTTGTTGTCGCAAGTTATACATTTTTTCTGTTGGTTTATTATGCCCTTGAGGTTTGAGTATTAATTTATCAAATTCAGAAATCCATAGATTAATAAAGGCCGTTTCATCAGTGAGTAGAAATTCTTTGATGTTTTGACTTGCAGGTCGATTCCTTTTTGAATTAGTTTTATTTTTAATTACGAAGGTATTTTTGGCTTGAGCCTCTAGTATGTCTAACTGTACTTTGAGGCCCTTAAAAACATTACTTGTCACTCTATTCCAATGACAATTCTTTAATGGCTCACTTCCCCCCATAGCACTCAATAAACCTTGATCTATTAGCTTCTCTAACTGTAAAGGAGGCGAAAATTCTGTTATCCCCCTTCCATAAGGGTGAACTTTAGACATCCACATGTCACTAAAGGCTCCGTCTTTCTTTGATACCATAGGCATTTGATTCCAATAATTAAGAAAACCTTTCCCTGCTGCTTCTCGGAGCGTGTACATTTCTTTTGTTGGCTTGTCATCTCCTTTAGGCTTATATATTAACTTATCAAATTCAGAAATCCATAGGTTAATAAAATCCTCTTTTTTGTTAAGAAATGGAAAGACTTGGCTATTTTGACTTTTTGCCTTTGCTCGCGCTGATGTATCAAGTTCTCTTTCTCTCTTATTGTCGGTGTTTTTATCTTGCGTTATAACGCTACGGCCAAATTTTTTTATAATTATCATGTTCCCTCTTTAATAATATTTTTTGGAAAAATTATTGTTAATTTTCATACCCACAAACCATTTTTACATTTACAATTAAACATCTGTTAAATAATTGAATTTAGAAAAGCAAGGAATATCAGCCATGTCAGTCACAGATCAACCCATTATTACCGAGCATGATATACACATCGTTTTTCCCTTTTTTTTCTCCATCACTCCTAAGAATCAAGCAATTGTAGATAAACAATACATTAAAATAAGAGACCATACAAAATTAGACTGCTTACTAGACTTGTTGCCTTATAACTTGCGCCAAAAAAAATTATTACACAATAAAAAAAATGAAGCTGTATGGAAAAAAAGCAAGCTGACCTTAGACTTAAAATTAGATACTGCTGTTAAAAACACGCTGGATGATAGTTTTTGTTTTGAGACAAACAAAATATTTAAAAAAGCAGTCCCTCATGGTTACCCATCACTTGTTCTTAGCCAAGCCACCTTAGATGTTTTAAACCATGAAAGCCGCGGCATAATGCAAGGGCTGGATGTTAAATTATCTAAAAGCGCTTGCAAAAGGTTATCTAATAATGGCGATGCCTGCCCCGATAACTTACCTTGGGTAAACTTTATCATAAAGGAGGTAAGGCTATTTATGCTAGGTACCGGTGTCGGAGGTGTCTCTATAAAAGTTTCGATGAAAAACATATCTTCTACACACTATTTACAAGAGACTCTCTATCAGCTGTCCCGTAATAATATTAGTAATAAAAAAGTTAACCCTGTGCGCTGGCACTCAAACTCAAATGAAAGTGAAAGTGAATCCTTCAGATTCATTGACATCATTAGCTCTATTTTGCCTTTTTTACAAGATCCTATCGCAAAAAAACAGTCTTCCCTTTTTAAAATAGATTCAAGTTATTGGGATAAAGCATTTTGCTATACAGCTATAAAATTAGATAAACCTTTTAACACGACATCACAAAAAGAAGATTTTATTGTAAAAATAAGCAAAAAATTTACTGATGCTTATTTACCAAGAAATGCGATTATGGAATCAAGTATTTATAAGCCATTTGACTATATTTCCCACGCAGTTAGCCTTGAAGGGGGATCTATTTTAATAGAGCCAAGCAGCCCTTCCTGTGAATCTCCACACGCATTAGATGCTTTTATTAAAAATAATGTAAAATCTTGTTATTACCCAATTACATTAATGGCATATTTTGAATATATTGCATTACTGAGGTTGAGTGAAAATGGCATGAAAAAAATTAATTTTCATCACCCTTCTGCTCATGATTTAATGCATCTTAATACATTTAAATCAAATGTCTATAACTTCAGGTTAAATTACAGGTTTTCTCATATCAGTAATAATACCATGCACAATGCTATATATAAAAAATGGAGAGAGTCACTATTATCAAAAGATATTTTAGAGGATATTTCTAATGATGCTTCTGATGTCACTAACTTTGTTGACTCTATTAGAAAAGATAAAATAGCTAGTGAATTAAAAATTATTGAAAAAATTATTGTATATTTCGGAGGAATTTCTTTAATAAAAGAAATGACTGGTTTTAATATTTATGAAAAAGTCCTAAAGAGTGATTTTATTAAGATTTCTGAAAATGCGCAAAGCTTTGCTCCTATTTCTCTTTTCACACTTTTAAGTTTATTTGTACTTCTTAGGATATTACTAAAAAAGTAATATTTTTATTCCTATTATTAAGCACTTATCATGCTTTTATAAATACATGAAAAGTGTCTAAAAAATTAATCATTAATAATAGATTCTGCTAGTATAAAAAATGTAATAAAATAAATTTAATCATTTAACTTACTAACTTGACTTATTTTAATATTTTTCTTCTTTGTTAATGTGAATGCAATTTTCTGATCATAATAAGCCGCTTCATTAATAAAGACTGGATAGAGTTCACTTTTTTCTTTATTTTTAATAATTTCTCCATTAAATTTTTTAAAAATATTTTGGCCATTTTGTAAAAGTGTAAAGTCTTTATCTTGTATATCTTTATGGATAATTGCGGAAATATCCCCACTCTCATTTGTAGGAAATTTAACTGTTTTTACGTACTCAAATAACTCAATATTGTCTTCATACTCAGCAATTCCATTATTACTATTGTCTATAAACTCAAAACATAAATTTACTACTTCAAATGCACTAAGTAATACATCATCACGGACAACACCATTCGGGATTGGTCCAATTTCTAATGCAAACCCATATTTTGATATTGAAGCAAGATAGGGACGGTCTATATCGCCTGGCAAGATATAAAAAATAAAAATTCCTTTAATCTTAGTTTTCAAATACGAGGCCAATTTTAAATTAAACGAATTATCATCTACTAGGATAATTGTAATGCCCATATTTGATGTTGTTGTATGAATATCAATTATAAAATCAGTTTTTGGTGCACTTTTAGGCCCAAGAAGCTGATTTATTACTTTTGCTCTATTTTCTTCATATTCGCATAATGTATGGTTATTTATGTCAACATTAAGAAATGCTCTATTCAGATCGCAATCAATAAATCTTGAGTTATTTTTATACGCCTTAGGGCATCTCCTTACACACAAGTCCTAAAATACGCCTTTTAGCTTTCTGGCCATTTGAATACCATATACGCAGTCCTGAATCCGCTGAAAACCGATCCAAATACTTTTCGCACCAGGATCGCCATCTGATT
>Ga0209184_1000802_pt1 | contig 27236 bp, 24 predicted proteins | sample EN8Hudsemesocosm_2_FD_184627 | JGI IMG/M metagenome (GOLD analysis project Ga0209184, IMG submission 184627) | Methane-oxidizing microbial communities from mesocosms in the Hudson Canyon - EN8C Hudson Canyon (SPAdes) (version 2) | ecosystem: Environmental > Aquatic > Marine > Cold seeps | place... | reverse complement strand
GGCGCATTTACCTTGCTTACATCCCTCGGTTATATACTAGGCCAGCCAAATATTGAAGCAATGGGTTTAAATGTTTATCTCGGGCTTGCGCCTGTTTGGGCTGCTTGGGTTGGAATTAAACTTTTGAAAAGTTAACTAACAAAAAGTGAAGAGCATGTCCTTTAAACACTAGATGACTTCCTAGGCCCAGACATACAATATGAGTGATGTATCAGCTCTAAACAATGAGAAATTATTCATGATACAGGCCCGACAAAGTTGTCACTCGTCGCATCCCGACAATATTCCTCAGGCAACTCTAACTCTATCGTTGTATGAGCAAGTTTATAAGAATGTAAACTTGCTGAAATCTTTTGCTTCAGCACAACAATCTCTTTTGAGTCAAGCATCGATTTCAAGGACAGGTGCACAGTTAAAACATGTTGTTCACCATCTAATGACCAAAAATGTAAATGATGTAATTCTCTTACTTCAGTTAATGCCAGCAAGGTTTTCTCCACTTCGCTCTGTACATCCTCATTTGGTGCGGCTTGTAAAAAGAGCTTAAGAGTTTCCCTTAAGTTTTTGACGACATTAAACAAGATAAATAGTGTAAAACCGATGGATAACAAAGGGTCTAGAATTGGCAGATCCACAAACATCAATACGATTGATACAATTAACACAGCCACCCAGCCCAACACATCTTCTAATAAATGCCAGTTAAGGACTCGCTCGTTTAATGTATCACCACCACTTAACTTATAGGCGGCATACCCATTCACTAATACACCTAAAATGGCCAGCGCCAACATTCCTTGAGTATCTGGCATTTCGGGTGCTAACAAGCGAGGTATAGATTCGAATAATATCCAAACTGAACCTGCAACCAACACAACACTATTTATCAGCGCACCAAATAATGAAAACCTTTTATAACCATAAGTATACTGCTGACTACTCTGTTTCTTTCCTAACACACTTAAAAGCCATGCTAAGCCGATCGACAAGCTATCACCCAAATCATGTACTGCATCAGCCATAATCGCAGTACTATTGGTTAACACACCACCAACAAACTCAATCACCGTAAAACTAATATTGAGTAAAAATACCCATGCGATTCGGTCGCTTGTGTTTTCGTGAGAATGGTTATGGGCATGCATTTGCCAGATCTCCTGATTAATTTTCATAAACTTGACAGGTAGCATAAAGCCTACAGTAGCTGTAAGCTCAATAGATAGCATCCGATATTTTTTAACTCTAGCTTGCAGAATATCTTACACAACCGACCTACGTTGCTTAAAGAGTGTGGAATTAACAACATACTTAATTAGACGAGACGATAGATGCACCAAAAAGGACTTCTCACAATGAAAGACCAAATCAAAAATACGATTGAAATTAATGTACAGCCGGAGAAAATGTATGCCTATGTGACGCAACCATGGTTGTGGCATGAGTGGCACCCTAATTCAAAATCTGCCAAAGCTAAGGTGAGTGAGTTATCAATTGGGGATACTTTCGAAGAAATCATTGAACTCAAGCCTTTATCACCATTACCTATCAAAATAAAAAAGCAGGCACATTATAAAGTGCTTATTGATCATCCAGCCCACCATTGGCAAGTTGAAGGTGATATGAACGGTGGTTGGGTCCAGATTGATTACCAGTTTAAGCGTGCTGATAGCGGCGTAGAGTTCACCCGAACCCTATCTTATGAAACCAAAGGCATCAATCGTACCTTGGCCCCCTTTCTTAAGCCTAGAATGCGTGAGATGTCTTTAGTGGCTTTGAGTAATTTGAAACTGAAGCTAGAACAAATGCCTTAATGTATTTAGGTATGAATAAACCTCTGACCGTACATTGACTTAAGTTTGAACGCTGAACTTGATACAGGAAGTCATACTAACTCTAAGAAAAGGGGCTTTTAAACCCCGCTTTGCTTTATAAGCTCTCTTTTTCAATTATCAACTTCCGATGAGGAAATGGTATTTCTATACCGGCTTCATCTAGCGCTTTTTTAATCTGCTCAGGTACTGAGTACAGTAGGTCAAAATAATGTTCGCCCTGACAAAAAGGACGCACCAAGAAATCTACCGAACTATCATTAAGGGTTTCAACTTCAACAAACGGAGCAGGATCTTTTAGGATATGAGGGTGGCTGTCTAAAACAGAATTAATGACCTTTCGAACAACATCAGTATTCTCTTTATAAGCCACACCAAAATGCATATCAACTCCACGCACATTATGATGTGAATGATTAATAATTTGGCTTCCCCAAATTTGGCTATTCGGAACAATAATTTGCTGATTATCGAATGTTTTCAGAATAGTTGTAAACAAGTCTATTTCCTGAACATTGCCGAACTGGCCAGCTGCACCAATAAAATCACCGGCTTTATAAGGTCGAAATAAAAGCAGCATGACCCCAGCAGCTAAATTAGACAATGCACCCTGTAAAGCCAAGCCAACAGCTAAACCAGCGGCACCCAATAAAGCAACTATTGATGCTGTTTGCACACCAAATCGATTGAGCACAGCAATAACCATAAAAGCAAGAATAATATACTTAGCGACACTACCCAAAAAACGAAACAAGGTATTATCGAGCTTCTCGTATTTCTCACCTGTTTTATAGATAATTTTACTCGTCTTATTGGCAATAAATAGCCCGATAAGCAGGATCAAAATTGCAAATAACACATTTGTTGCCCCAGCAATAATCGTAGGCAAGTATTGATTTAAATCTATTTTATCTAGGTATTCTTGCATTTTATGTCTCCTGCATAATTTAATGGTAATTACTTAAGAATTTGAAGCTTGGGCAAGTATTTAGGAGTAATGAGTATCAACTGTCCGTTAAATATACACTTTAAACCGGGTAGTAAAGCACTGTTTATTTGGATATTGCGGCCTTACTTAGCTTATCAAGAACAGCTGTGATTTTTTTCACAACCTTATCACAACCTTTTATATTATGACGCTCTTTTAGGTACTCAGGGTTATTATAAGAAAGCCACACTTGGCCATTCTTATCTTCCCAGAATAGTGCTTTTTGCGGTAGGTCTATAGCAACTTGTTTTGAGCAGTGCATTAGCGGTGTACCAACCTTTGGATTACCAAAGATAATAACTTCGGTTGGCGCTAATTCAAGGTTAACATTGGAAGCATTTCTTTTGTGATCTATTCTGGCAAAAAGAGTAAGGCCTTTTAGTTCTAAACTTTTTTGAAAGCGGTCAGCTGTCTCTTTCACCGTATACTTACTCTCTATTGAGACCATGGATTCAGTAGCCAAAATAGAACTTGATAAAGTTAATGCAACAATAGCAAGACATAGTATTTTCATCATAATGAATCCTTTCTGAATGTTATTAAAATAATTAAGTTCATTTTGAAAACTGGTCTGCCCATATGCGCTAAATGCTGGACATATTTATTGCTCACTTAAATTCATTCGGAGATGTGGCACTAGCCTTACTAGAAAAAATACAACCTGAAGATAACCCCCAAAGAGCGATAGAACAACTTCAAATCACGCATTCAAAAGAAATGTAAGCCATATCTTAATACCTCACGAAATTAACTAGGAGACCTATCAGATAAAAACCCACTTCACTTAATGAATATTCTATAAATGACTATTAACCAAACTACTTTTTGTACGTTATTAATAAAAAGTTATCATTTAACATTTGTTTTCAACTTGGACATATTTTTTGCTGAAAACGATACTAATATTGTATACAAGCAATCAATAACGTTTTTCTTAAAGTGAATGCTGGTCGCATTTACACGGTGGTATCTTATGTTTCACGTAGATAATGTTAAACCCCAAGTTGTACTTAATAAAACACACTCCACCACTTCAAATACTCAAGAAGAAATATGGCTGACTAGTGAGCAAGACGCACTGCATATTCCACTTATTAGCACTGAGTTAAATAACGGAACACCTGAAAATCAATACAATCCGAACCTACTTAACCCTTTCGGGGTGTATATTGCTGATACTAAGAAAAAAAATATTGATAGTATTCAGAAAGTTAGTCCGATAAATATTAACCAAAATAAATTTATAGTTGGGGTATATACTCCAAATAAAGAAACATCACTAAGTTTGCAAAAAATACTTTCTCAACACCCAGAGTTAACGATGCAATATTTCGACGCAACCTTGAGTGATGATGAATTTAAAACCAAAACTGAAAACATAAAAAGTTTTTCAATGTGGATTGTTAATCTATCGGATGATGATGAAAGTTCCTTACTGGATTGTGTTTTAAATTCTAGCGCGGACTCAAGTACACTTTTTCTATCAGGAGCACTGTCTACACGTTGTAAGCAGAAAATAAATGATTTTATTAAGGTAAATTGTACACATTAAGCTTTTGCTCGAAACCTGAACAATTGTTTAAGTGGATAATATAGTTAAGTGCTAAATTACAATAACTTGTTCAATCCCACTATCTAATTACCCACATTGCTGCACTCATACTCCTTAAATACCAAACCTTCTTTTTAATAATTCAAGCTTTTCATTACTATAAGACTGATCGATAGATTTAAGATTTTCAGAGGCGATCAGTGTTTCATAGGCATGAATGATGTCATATATCCACTTTCCTGGAATAAACCGCGTAATTTGTTGTTCTGAAATCACCTCCTGCTCACCTTCACCTTTAAGGTCAAGATGCAGCGTTAGTACATTTTCGCCCGAATCTAAAATCAAAGATAAATTAGAACTTTTAAACGTTTCGCCATAATAGCTAATACATGCACCACCGCGGTCAGAGAATCTCAAAATATAAACAGTGTCATTAAGATTAAATCTTATCGACTGTTCGTCACCTTCATGAGTAATGACAGACGAATGAATAGCACAGTGAATTAAACTTTCATCTTTCTCAATAGTTAAAGACGGGACATTAGAAAGACGTCGATAGAGATGAATCAAACGACGATCAAGCAATAAAACTTTTGCTAGCTTACGACGCTCTTTTATCTCAGAGAATAACTCGGAATTATTCAACTGGCCTTGCCGCTCGATTCGCTGCAATGCGCGATTTATTGTTGACTGCAAATGGTCAAACGCGGAACGTACCGACAATAAAGTTAATTCATCATATTTTTGAGACAAAACTAGCCCCTATTAAGAATAGATAACAGACAACCCAAGCTAATGCTTTCAAAAGTTATGCCAGCAAAATCATAAGTGAATTAAGCTATGATTGCCACTTAGTGTCTATTTTTACACAAATATATAATTTAAGCGGAAATATACTGCCGCAATCACTTTCTTTATCAAAGATGTGCTGTAAAATTCAGGGCATATTCGTCTGATTAATTTATACTCGATATATTAAAATATTTAATAGGAATGTTGAATGATTAAGAACTGTTTATTTCCAGTCGCCGGTTATGGCACACGATTTTTACCTGCAACCAAAGCAATGCCAAAAGAAATGCTTCCTCTAGTAAACAAGCCTCTTGTTCAATATGGTGTTGAAGAAGCTGAAGAAGCTGGAATTAATAATTTTGGTTTTGTTACAGGTCGCGGCAAACGAGCAATTGCAGATCATTTTGATATTAGTTATGAACTTGAACACCAGATTCAAGGCTCAGGAAAAGAAGAATTACTGAGTGATATTCGTGGCCTAATTGAAAACAACACCTTTTCATTTACGCGTCAAAATGAAATGAAAGGGCTTGGTCATGCAATACTGTCAGGTAAAACACTCGTTGGAGATAACCCTTTTGCAGTACTATTAGCCGATGACTTATGCTTTGGTGAAGAGGCTGGAGATGGAATCCTTAAACAAATGACCATGCTATACAATCAATTTCGTTGTAGCATTGTTGCAATTCAAGAAGTTCCTGCTGATCAGACGCATAAATACGGCGTCATTGCTGGCGACTCAATGAAAGACGGTTTGTATCGCATTACAGACATGGTTGAAAAACCTGCGCCTGAAGATGCACCTTCAAATCTTGCTATTATTGGGCGTTATATTTTAACACCTGATATTTTCGATATTATTGAAAAAACACCAGCAGGTAAAAACGGCGAAGTTCAAATTACAGATGCATTGATGACTCAAGCTAAAAATGGTTGCGTTTTAGCCTATAAGTTTAAAGGTAAGCGTTTTGATTGCGGTAGTATTGATGGTTTCGTAGATGCAACTAACTATGTTTATGAAAATGTCTACAAGCCTGGCAATTCATAGTTTGGTAAAGTAACTAAGAGTGGGGTTCCCACTCTTTTCTTGCTTAATTTGCTATTAGCTGAAGAATTAGTTCCCTACTTTGCTCATCACTCTTGCGATAACGATTCAAAAGCTCCTGCTCATCATCAGAGGGTATTAAACGTTCGATCTCTTCATCCAAGTGACGAAGTGACTCACTTAAATCTGAACCTTCAGTAAATGCCAAGCCAGGTAAGTTCAACTGCTTGACTTCTTCCTGGTTAGGAAACTGAATAAAGTAATCTAAAGTCATGCCAGTTTTAAAACATAAATCTAATACGTTATCTAAAGTTGGGTAACATCTAGCATCAGTATTTTCAGACTCCCAAGCTTCTACGACACTGGTGTCCACTAAACAAAACTCCCCTATATCCTGCTGGGAGAGCTGTTTTTTATTTCTAATATTTTTCAACTGCTGATTAAAATGTTTTAAGTACTTCATAAAATCCATATGTCGCGACATTAAAATAAACCTTTTTGGATGAGGATTACCTGCACCTACAAACTAAAGGACCCCTTTAATATAGCACCTGACAGTCATTTTTCGTAATAAAATTTTAAATCGCCCATGACTTGTAAGTTTAACAACAAAAATTTGCTATCACCAAGGGTTGATCTGTATCCTGCTGGCATAAATAACCCATAGAAATCGACCATAGATAACTCAATGCCAACGAATAATCGCCAAGATAGCGCTGATTACTTAGCTCTTTTCCTTAATGACATACCGTTAATGGATGTCAGGGCTCCAATTGAAGTAAAGAGAGGTAGTTTCCCTAGGTCAGAAAACATCCCTTTATTAGATGACCAACAACGACACCAGATTGGTATTCGTTATAAAGAACAGGGGGAAGAAGCTGCAATTCAACTAGGTCTTGAACTTGCTACACCTGAAATCCGCTCACAACGTTATGAGCAATGGATCAATTTTTGTAAAAAAAATCAAAATGGTTATTTATATTGCTTTCGTGGCGGGCTTCGTTCGCGTACTACTCAACAATGGCTGAAAGAACAAGGGATACACTACCCGCTTGTCACTGGTGGCTATAAGGCAATGCGACGTTTTTTATTAGATGCGCTAGATGTCAGTATAAGAGAATTAAAAATTTTGAGCATCACAGGTCCGACAGGCTCAGGTAAAACGCGTGTTTTAAAAAAGATTAATCATCACGTCGATTTTGAGGGTATTGCACAACACCGTGGCTCAGCATTTGGACGCAATCCTAATGACACACAACCGTCAAATATCGACTGGGAAAACGAAGTTTCAGTTAGTTTTTTAAAACATCGCTACAACCACCCACACTCGACTCTATTTGTAGAAGATGAAAGCAAATTGATTGGGCGAGTTTGCATGCCAAAAAATGTAGAATTAATGTGTAAAAGTAATTCCCTTGTTCTGCTGGAAGAAAGCATGAAAAGGCGTATTGAAATGACCAAAGAAGATTACATTGATACTTTATGGCCTGAATATCAACAAATTTATGGCAGTCAGGCTAATCTTCATTTTAGCGAGTTCGTACTGGGTAGTTTATCTAGAATAAAAAAGCGACTAGGTGGTGCTCGCTATAAAGAGATGCACATTAGCTTTGAACTTGCACTCAAGCACTTCTTTAGTACTGGTAGCAGCGAACACTTCACTGATGGCATACATATTTTGTTACGTGACTATTATGACCCAATGTACGCTTACCAACGAACTAGACGAGAAGGGAAAGTTGTTTTCCAAGGTAATAGAGATGAGGTGATCGAATGGTCAAATAATCAAACCTAGTTATTTATAGTTATTTTCTAATTTAAACTGTCGTCGGCGCTCCCGGCTATTTTTAACCCTTTTGAACGGTTAAGGCATAAATATATGAAGTCTTTAATTTTAAGGCATGTACTGCTTTCTATTTTTTTTGCATCTTTGAGTTTTTCTAGTGGTGCTTTGTATGCAAAAACGTTTACGTTTACTGCAATTCCTGATCAAGACCAGACCCGATTAAAACAGCGGTTTGATCAAGTTGCCACTTACCTTGAATCTAAACTTGGTATTCCTGTTAACTACATTCCTGTCAAAAGCTATAGTGCCGCAATCACTGCATTTCGTAACAATCAAGTCCAACTAGCTTGGTTCGGTGGTTTATCAGGGGTCCAAGCAAGAAAATTAGTGCCGGGCAGTGAAGCAATTGCGCAGGGTGAAGAAGATCAGTTTTTCAAAACGCTTATTATTGCAAATAGTCAAACAGGCTTAGTCAAGTCACAAGCCCTACCCATTGAGCCAAGAGAGTTTACTATTACTTTTGGCTCGAAAGGCTCGACGTCTGGCCGCCTAATGCCGGAATTTTACCTCCGTAAGCATTACGGGCAACCCACCAATACACTATTCAAGCATATAGGCTTCAGTGGCGACCACAGTCGAACTATTGCTTTGGTTCAATCTGGCGCTTATGACTTAGGCGCAGTGAATTACAAAGTTTGGGAACAAGGTTTAATTGATAATCAAATTGATTTAACCCAAGTAGATGTTATCTGGGAAAGCCCTAACTATCCGGATTATCAATGGACAATTAGAGGCGACACTCATCAATACTGGGGGGAAGATTTCATGGGAAAAGTAAAAATAGCACTCATTGCAATGGATAAACCAGAATTGCTTAATGCTTTTCCACGCACCAAGTTTGTATCCGCAGACTCAAGCGATTATGAAGTTATTTTTCAAACAGCTAAATCCATTGGTTTGATAGATTAACTGAGCGAGTTATAAGCATGTTCAGGTTAAATAACTTAAGCCTCGATTATGGAAAGAAGCCAATTCTTTCCAATATAAATTTAGAAATAACGGAAGGTGAGGTCGTCGCTATAGTTGGTGAGAGCGCAAGTGGAAAGTCGACGCTCATGTCCCATTTATATCACCTTAAAAAGGCACAGGTAGCCCTGTGTCCTCAGGAACCAAATCTAGTCCCCTCACTGTCTGCTTTTCATAATATATATGCAGGTTCTCTCAATGAGCATAATTTTTTTTATAACTTACGAAACCTAATTCACCCCTACTCGTCTGAATATGAAAAGGTTGCCGCCATTGCTGCTAAACTCGACCTGAAAGACGCTTTAAAACTATCTGTTGACCAACTGAGTGGAGGTCAACAACAAAGAATCAATATTGCTCGTGCAATGATTCAAAAACACTCTGCTTTTTTAGGTGATGAACCCGTTTCAGCACAAGATGATTTTCATAAAATAAAAATAATTAAAACAATTATCTCTCAGTTTTCCACATGCGTCTTTGTCTTACATGATTTAGATATTGCACTTTCCTGCTGCCAGCGAGTTATTGGTATAGCAAAAGGTAAGATCATATTTGATGAACCTGTTGCAACTATTACGAAAGAACAATTAACACAAGTCTATAGCCACCATCAACTTGCCTTTAATAACAAACTCACATGAGTCATGAGTCTCGTTGCAAAAAAAGCCGCTTTCAAACTAGCGTGAAGCCCATGTGGCAGAGCAGCATATTTTTTGTACTGCTATCACTATTATGCATCCCCTTTATAGACCTAGAACTTGCGCACACTTCCCCTCTTATCGAACTAAGAAAAATGTTCGACGGCTTACTACATCCTAATTTTATAATTGACGGCGTGATTGATGCACTTCTACATACGGTTTTTTTTGCAATTCAAGCTGTAGTGCTTTCATCATTAGTTGGTTTTTGCATTGCTCAAGTCTATCGTCTCCCTGGCATAAGAGCATTAATGGCCTTCTTACGATCCATACATGAGTTATTTTGGGCACTGATATTAATACAGATATTTGGCTTATCCAGCCTGACTGGAATGCTGGCATTAGCCATTCCTTTTTGCGCTACCTTTGCACGGGTATTTGCTGAAATTCAACAAGAAACTTCGAAAGAAGCTTACCACCAATTGAAAGGTAAACATCTTAGTCGATTTATCTATACAACCCTGCCCCTAGCTTGGCCTAGAATTTCAAGCTACTGCAAATACCGGTTTGAGTGTGCCCTACGAGCGAGTGTGGTGCTTGGATTTATCGGCTTACCAACGATCGGATATCAACTTGATTCTTATTTGAAAATAGGCCGTTATGCAGAAGTTGCTGCACTAATATTCATATTTATCGGTTTAGTGTTGAGTATGAGGTTTTGGGCTAATCGTTTCACCATGATAATACTTTTTACGTTCTCCATTATCTTGCTTCCCCCTACTACTCCCCCTGAATCAACTTCAGAAGATAACGTTAAAATGGCTTATCAATTATTGAATGATATAACCCCAACGCCAATTAGAAACCGGAGTCAAAACGAAATAATAAGTGATACACAATTACCTTCCCTGCTTTGGGATTGGTTCTCCCCTGTTTTAGAATCACAAATTCTTCCGGGTGTTGGTTATTCACTATTATTAGGTCAATTTGCTTTTGCCCTTTCAGCATTCCTTACACTACTTTGGTTCCCTTTAATTTCAAAGCATTTGATTAAACGGAGAATTTATAGAAATATTGGTTACTTTGTTTTAACAGCCATTCGTTGTATTCCAGAGTTCTTGCTTGCATTCATTGCACTGATTCTTTTAGGACCATCTCTAATACCCGGAATTATTGCACTCGGCCTTCACAATGGTGCATTACTAGCTCACTTAGTAGGCCAATACAGTAATGAACTTAAATTACGCAGTGATACAAGCACTGCTCCAAACCTGTATTTTTTTGAATTGATACCACGTATTTATGGGCAGTTTTTGGCTTTTACACTTTACAGAGGTGAAACCATACTACGAGAAACTGCAATACTTGGCATCCTTGGTATTCCAACATTAGGCTTTTTTATTGATTCGACTTTTGAGGAGTTTCGTTTGGATCGTGCTTTTATTCTAATTCTGGCTTCTGCTTTCCTTAATATATTTGCAGAGCAAGTTTCAACACTCTGCAGAAAACACATACACGCTTATAAACCAAGCCTTATAAGCAGGTAGAGAAGAGAATTATTTGCCTCCTTTAACTGCCTGAATAAATATCCGGGCATATTCATTTGATGAGAATGGAATTGGATTTCCACCCGCTGATGGATCAGCAACTGACATTTCGCCAACTAAGCTAGCCTGTTCACCATTGATTCCAATTGATTTTAGGTCATTAGGGATATCTAAGTTATCACGCATCTCCAGAACCCAAGCCATAAACCCATCAAAGCTATTGTCTTTTAGACCTAAGTAGCAACTTAACCTTTCAATTCGCTCTTCAATTTCTGAACGATTAGCTTTTAATATATAAGGCATTAATATCGCATTCAACAAACCATGGTGGGCGCCATACAATGCGCCTAATGTGTGGGCAATGGCATGCATACCGCCAAGACCTTTTTGAAAAGCAGTTGCCCCCATGCTTGAAGCAACAAGCATCTGGGTTCTAGCTTCTAAGTCATTACCATCACCAACAGCACGAGGTAGATACTCTTTAATTAGGCGAATACCTTCGATAGCAATCCCTTCAGCCATTGGGTGATAAAATGGAGAGCATAATGCTTCAAGGCAATGCGACAGGGCGTCCATCCCTGTTGCGGCGGTAACATTCTCAGGTAAGGCAATGGTTAATTCAGGATCAAGGATTACGAGTTGCGGTAACATTTTAGGGTGAAATATTATTCGTTTTACATGATTCTCTTCATCCGTGATGACCGATGCACGACCAACTTCAGACCCCGTACCTGCAGTTGTTGGTACTGCAAGGATAGGCGCCACACCAGCTTCATTAACGCGCGTCCAATTATCACCGACATCTTCAAATTCCCAAACTGGTCTGTTTTGTCCCACCATTAATGCAATAGCTTTTCCAGCATCCAAGGCAGAACCGCCACCAAAAGCAATCACGCCATCATGATGGCCTTCTTTAAAGGCATCGACGCCATCCTCTACATTTCGTCCTGTAGGATTACTTTGTATATTGCTAAACAAACCGCAATTTAGTGCTGAGTCATTACACGCTTTCAGAGCATTAATCACCATTGGCAAAGATGCTAAACCAGGATCAGTAACCAGTAATGGAGCTTTCATACCTAAACTTTTGCAACAATCCGCTAATTCACTTATACGGCCTGCGCCAGCAAAAATACTGTTTGGGTAATTCCAATTCGCAGTAAGGTTAGACATGACCACTCCTTAAATTTTGGTTTTAATATGAAATGATTTTAAATGTGTAAAGGCGTCAAAACCTTGCGTGGAAAGCGTGCAACCTCGTCCGGTATTCTTTACACCTGTCCAAGCAAGTTCAGGATCTAGAAAATCACATCGATTCACAAAAAAAGTACCTGTTTCAATTTGATTACCTAATATGACTGCGGTATCGATATCAGAGGTAAATATTGAAGCTGAAAGACCAAATTCACTATCGTTCATTAATCTAAGCGCCTCCTCATCCGAAGCTACTTTCATAATACCGACCACTGGGCCAAAGCTTTCTTCTGTCATAACTCTCATCGAATGATTTACATTTGCTAATACTTGCGGCGCCATATAAGCGGTGCCTTTTTTATCCAAACTAAAATTATAAGGGTCTATAAGTGGAGTCGCGCCCTGCTTCATTGCCTCGACTATCTGCCCTCGAACAAACTCTGCTGCAGACTCCTTAACCAGTGGTCCTAATGTTGTATCAGGGTCGTCAGATCGACCTAACTTGTATTGCTTAACTAACTCTACAAACTTGGTAACATATTCTTCATAGATTGATTCGTGAACATAAATTCGTTCAATACCACAGCAAGATTGACCTGTATTAAAAAAAGCCCCATCAACGGTACATTCAACAGCATAATCAAGGTCAGCATCGGAACGAATATACGCGGGGTCTTTACCTCCTAACTCCAAACCTACAGTAATAAAGCGGCCTGCAGCTGCTTGCTCAACTTTTACTCCAGCCGAAACAGAGCCCGTAAAAGCCACACCGGAAATATCTGGAGATTTAATGAGTCTCTCTGTATTTTCATGACTCATATGTAAATATTGTAAAACACCCTCAGGTAAACCTGCAGATTTGAACGCGTCAACGATACGCTCCGCACACAAAGGTGTTTGTGAAGAATGTTTCAGAATCACAGAATTTCCGGCCAGTAACGCCGGTATAATGGCATTAATAGGTGTGTGGAGAGGATAATTCCAAGGCGCTATTACCAAAACTACGCCAAGTGGCTCACGTTTGATATATCGAGTAAAGCCAGGCTTTTCTTTAAGTTCAATGGAACCCAAAGATTCATCAGCGATCGAGACCATATAATTAGAACGATCCGCAAAACTAGCCACCTCACCTTCTGCATAACGAATTGGCCGACCCATTTGCCAACACAACTCTTCTGAAATTTGTGCTTTATTTTCAACAAAAGCCTCAACGGCACGACTACAAAATACTTTTCTATCTGACAAAGGCAAATTTTTCCAGTCTCGCTGAGCTTCACTTGCAACTGTTAATGCAGATTTAATTTGTTCCATATCACTCTGTGTACGCTCTACATAGAGAGAGCCGTCTATAGGTGAGTATGTTTTTTGAATTGTCATCATTTAGATTTACCAATTTTTAGGAGTCATTATCTATTTACCGATTGGTTTTTTTGGTTTGCTAACCTTTCTAAATATAGCTTTATTCTTATTTATGGCCATTATTGTTGCTGAATTTCAGACAAAAAAATAGCCTCTTAAGGGAGGCTAAGATTCTAATACAAAGGACTATTCGTAAAAAAAATCATCGACGACAAAAATTAAAGTATGCGGATTATAAAGATTCATGTTATCCCAATGTATTTGAAAAGGTCGCTATAGAACCAGAGCAAATTAGTTTGCTAGCATTGATAGTAGCTTAGACTTAAGCCCCAGATACACTCCGTATGATCTTACTGAAAAATAGTATAAATACCTTAAACTGAAATCACCTAAATACAATAAAAAAACCTTATCAACTTCCTTTCGGCTAATCCCAATTTCTGAATGAAACTGGCATAAAACATCATGAATTAGAGACGCGTAATAAGTAATAGGTTTACCCATGTTTACAATTGTGCGTCCATCAGGAGTGCCTACCAGGAATAGGTCGAATATATTCCATTTTGGCGTACACCCATCCCACGCGTAACCTGTACCATTTGATCCCTTAACAACGACGTCTCCGTTTTCACTTATTTGCAGCCATTCATTTGTAAAGTTAATTTGGATCGAAGTATTCTTAAACGTTAAATCTTCACACGTTATAAATTTATATATCCCTTGCCTTTTCTTAGCTGGCACAACTTGCATATTTTTCCTTGTGATGTTAATTCACTAATTTATTAAGTTTGCCCATAAACAGATTAGCTGCAATGATCGGAACTCCAGTATCACAAACTTAGTATCGCTGGGTGCTGGACTGTCTATTCCACTCTCTAAGCTTACTAAGTTTTTCTTTTATTTTTACTTCTAAACCACGATTAACCGGCTGATAAAACTCAGTCGCGTGAAGTGCTTCAGGCAGATAGCTTTCACCTGCTGCAAAGGCTTCTGGTTCATCATGAGCATATCGGTAACTCAACCCCATGCCTTGCTCTTTCATTAATTGAGTCGGTGCATTGCGCAGATGGTTTGGTACATCATAATCTTGTCCGTCTCTAACCTTTCGACGACAGTCATTGAATGCGCTATAGACAGCATTACTCTTAGGTGCAACAGCAAGGTAGAGAATTGCCTGAGCAATAGTTAACTCACCTTCCGGGCTCCCTAAACGTTCTTGCACATCCCAAGCGCTTAGTGAAATTTGAAGAGCGCGTGGGTCAGCGTTTCCGATATCTTCACTTGCCATTCTCACAACCCGCCTAGCGACATATAAGGGATCGCATCCACCATCTATCATCCTGATAAACCAATAAAGTGCGGCATCAGGATCGGACCCTCTGACTGATTTATGCAAGGCAGAAATTTGTTCGTAGAAGATATCGCCGCCTTTATCAAAGCGTTTTAATGAACTTTGCAATACATCTTCAATATCTTTTCGGGTAATCGTTCTTATTGATCCTTCTTGATCAGCAAGATCTACTGCTAATTCTAGAAAATTAAGCGATTTTCGGGCATCGCCATCAGCGGCCTTGCAAAGAATATCTAATAAACTTTCATCAACATGCAGACTGATATCAGGAAAACCATATTTATGTTTGAGCGCTTGTTGTAATACTAATTTAATTTCACTATCTTCTAATTTTTTTAACACATAAACACGTGCTCGTGATAGTAAAGCATTGTTCAATTCAAATGATGGGTTTTCAGTCGTTGCACCAATAAAAACGACCGTGCCATCTTCAACATAGGGTAAGAATGCATCCTGTTGGGATTTATTAAATCGATGCACTTCATCGACAAAAAGAATCGTGTCACGGCCTGTTTGAGCTCTACGCATTTTTGCTTGATCGACTGCAGATCGAATATCTTTCACACCACTTAATACTGCAGAAATCGCAGTAAAATACACATCAAAATGGTTCGCAATTAAGTTTGCAAAGGTTGTTTTACCAACACCGGGCGGCCCCCATAAAACCATTGAATGCAAAGCACCTTTTTTTAAAGCCGTTGAGAGTGGTCTTCCTTCTCCAACCAAGTGTCTTTGGCCAATATACTCACTTATATTTTCAGGCCGAACGCGTGCAGCAAGAGGTGCATACGATGGATTCTGTTCAAATAAAGAATCCATAATTTAAGGGTCAACAACTTCTGTTGAGTCAGCAGAAACAAAAGGTACATCTCGAATAATGTCTGTACCTTCGGGTAAATTTGGCTTAAAGGTATCCTTCGGAAATTTTAGGTTAATCTCACTATATACAAACCTGAGTGCACTGACTTGTCCAAGCGCATCTGTTAAATGCATTTCTTTAAGATATGACCCTTCAAAACGTATCTTTAGACGCTCAAACAAGCTCTCTTTTACTTTTGGTATAAGTAAAAATTGAGAAGTTTTCTCATCGAATTCTCTTAACTGAACCTCAAATAAATCGCCAATACGTTCAACGTCACCGCTAAATAAGATAGCAGGCGTATTTTGAGATTGATCGCTAACTTTTTGAATGGTCGCTTGCTCTAGATCGGGATCATAAACGGTGACGTTTTTCCCATCAGAATATACGACTTGCTCTAAAGGCTCTTTAGTATGCCAATAAAATAAACCGGGTCGTTGAGCTTTAAGCTCACCTCTTGATTCTTGTACACGTCGCTGCTTTTGATCAACAGATTCTTGCACAAAAGAGCCTGAAAACGTTTCAATTTTTTTAAGCCTAGCGACCAATTTATCTAAACTTTCTGTTGATGTTTGATCAGGGGCTGCTGAAAGCATCAAAGGAAAGAGAATAAAACAAATAGAAATATTTAACTTAAATGTAAACTTATTAAAATCGAGTGACATATATCATCCAAAAGACTGAAAACAATATTAATTAAGAACCATACCATATCTTTGGTTAGTGGAAACGATAAAAAACTTTATTAAACAAATACTAATCTGTACTATTTATTTTTTTACTTTTATTGGAATAGCGTAATGGGCAGAGCCTACCAAAACCGAAAAGAATCCATGGCAAAAACGGCTGATGCGAAAGCAAAGGTTTATAGTAAATACGGTCGTGAAATTTATGTTTGTGCCAAAGCAGGCGGTACTGATCCTGCCGGTAATTTATCACTACGTAGTATGATTGACCGAGCAAAAAAAGACCAAGTCCCAACTCATGTCATCGACAAAGCTTTAGACAAAGCAAAAGGTGGGGGTGGCGAAGATTTCTTTACTGCGCGCTATGAAGGTTTCGGCCCAGGAAGCTGTATGGTTATTGTAGATTGTTTAACTGACAACCCAAACCGTACCTTTGGTGATGTACGCCAATGCTTTACCAAAACAAAATGCAAGATCGGAACCCAGGGTGCAGTTAGCCACATGTTCGATCATAGTGCTATTTTCATGTTTAAACATGACGATGAAGATGCTGTACTTGAAGCTCTCATGGAAGCAGATGTTGATGTTGCCGACATTGAAAACGAAGATGGAAAAATCACAGTCTTTGCACCACATACTGATTACTTCAAAGCTAAACAAGCTTTAAATGAAGCATTTGGTGCAAATGCAGACACTAAAAATGGTGAAATTGATTTTGATGTTGATGAGATTCAATTTGTTCCTCAAAATACAGCACCAGTCACTGGAGATGATTTAGTATTATTTGATACCTTTATTGATATGCTAAATGACTTGGACGACGTACAGAATATCTATCATAACGCCGAATTTTAAAGCTCCAAACCCAGTAGGATCTTAGTAGTTTCGAACCTGCTGACTAGTAAATATAAATAGTTTTCTATTTATATTTACTTATCTTTTTTTGCACAGTCTCTTTGATACGACCAGTTTCTCTCAACCATTCAATCGAACTCTTCATACACTCTTCTGTACTTCTTGGCTGAATACCAAAGGTAGTATTTGTATCACTGCAGTCATAAAACCCATACCGGTCAATTACTTCAAAAACCAAATCCCGAGTAAATAAAGGCCTAACACCAAACAGCTTTGAAATAAATTCAACTATAGATGCAAATATCAGTGTCACTCCTCGTGGCATAGGGAGATGCATTGGTTTAATTCCTGTCATTTTCTTTAACAGTTTTCCAATATCCTTAACCAGCATATTGTCACCACCCAAGACATAACGCTTTCTATTCTCGCCTTTTTCTAAAGCTGCGACATGCGCAGCAGCAACATCACGAACATCGACTAAATTCAATCCACCACGATAGGTTTGCCCTACCCCATTCAACCAGTCCATGACTAGTTGGTTAGAAGGGGTAACACGGTAATCATAAGCACCTAAAACAAGTGCTGGGCAGAGCACAATTAACTCGATATCATAATCACGAGACAATTGCTGTGCGACCTTTTCACTCTTAGTTTTAGCGATATAATAGGGATTCTGAGCGTCATCATTCCAATCGTCACCATTACGCATTTGGTTTGGATTATCAGAGAAGCCTATAGAGGCAACTGAACTGGTATAAACAACTCGTTTAATGCCAGCTTGCTTAGCTGCTTCAAAAACATTTTTACTGCCAATAACTGCAGGTTCAACAATTTCTTCTGGTGTTTCTGCAATTGTTTTATAAACGGCCGCCAAATGAATTATCCGGTCACATCCTAAGGCCGCAGGTGCGAGAGTATCTAGTTTCATGACGTCGCCATAAGCATATTCAATGTCCAAGCCCTCCAACCCCTTTAGGTTAGAACCTTCTCGAACAAAGGCTTTTACAACATAACCTTTATCGATCAATTCACGAACAACATTACAACCGATATGCCCATTGGCACCAGTTACTAGAACTTTCATATTATTTTCACCCTGATATTTATTTTAATTATTTACAGCCACAGTCCGAGTCATTTTTACCTAGGCAATCTTTTGTATAATCAGAATAACGTTCTTCAACCGGAAGGAATGACCGAGACCGCTCATCATAAGCTTTTATATTCCCTTCTCCGATATCATAAGTCCAAGCATGCAATTGAACCTTGTTTGTTGCATATCGTGCAGCAACATAGGGATGAGTTTTAAGATGCTGCAACTGTAAAAGAACGTTTTCTTCAATAAGCATCGTTAGTTTTTCTTCGGGACTTAAATTTGGTGCTTTTTCTTCAACAATAAAATGAGCCGCTTTTGCATAACTTAGCCATTGACTAACATGAGGTAGATCTTCAACTTTTTCAGGGTTGAGTACAGCCGTTAAAGCACCGCAATCAGAATGACCACAAATAATAATATGCTTTACTTTCAGAACAGCCACAGCATATTCAATTGTTGCAGTTATCCCGCCAGTATAATTACTATGTGGAGGTACAATGTTACCAGCGTTACGGCATATAAAAAGTTCGCCAGGCTCTGTTTGAACTAGTAGGCTTGGGTCAATACGAGAGTCTGAGCATGTTATAAACAACGCTTCAGGGTCTTGCCTTTTGGCTAGTTTTTTAAATAGCTCTTCTTTTTGCGGATAAACGTCTGACTTAAAGCGAACAATTCCACTTGTAATTTTTGGCATCATTGAATCCATTGAAATAAAGAAAACAAAATAATAGCTTTATGCCTAATAAGATGGAAGTCATTACTCGTGAATTTAAGAATTTGTAAGTTTGTATTGCTTTATCAGCCTGCTAGACTAAATTTAGATATACGACTTGCAAACAATGCAGTTTATTAAATATATCTTAGTGATGAACTAACCATCACAATCTTTAATTTACAATCAATTCAAGGAATTTCCATGAAAAAACTATTACTATGTGCTGTAATCGCTGCTTCACCTTTAACTGCTATGGCAGCAGGCGGACACGGACCAGCAGGTTGTGGACTGGGTACCGAAGTGATTTTCAAGCAAGCTAATGAGTGGCATGAACACGTATTAGCAGCAACGACAAATGGAACATCAGGCAACCAGACTTTCGGTATGACTTCAGGCACCTTAGGCTGTGCAGATGCTGGCGGCCCTTTAGCTTCAGGCGTAGATTTGTTTATCAATGACAATCTTGAGCAAATTGCTGCTGAAAGTTCAGCAGGCGAAGGCGAAACAATTGCCGCACTTTCAGAGCTCATTGGTGTTGCAGTAGAAGATGAAGCAACATTCAAGCTTGCACTTCAAACTAATTTCGATCAAATTTTCACATCATCAGCAACAACTTCAAACGAAGTTTATACTGCTCTAATTGATATGATGACAAAAGACGTAACTTTAGCTAAATACTTAGGCTAAATACTTAGGCTAAATACTTAGCGCTATTGTAAAGGCACGGTTTATTTTTAATAATAACCGTGCCTTTTTTATTTCAACTCAGCACTATTTTCAAATCATTTTAATTTAGTAAAAACAATTAAGTACAAAGAAGAATATCCCAAAAAATGAAAACAACACCTTTTATTCCAGTTTTTTTGTGCCTAATCATTTCGTTCATTTCAACCAAAACGATTTCAACAGAACTAAGCCCAACCAGTCAAAAACTTGAGGAACTTTCAGAGCATTCTCAGTGGCTTGACCTACTTCACTATCACCAAATTGGCTTATTTTCTTCTTATGAAAGTCAGGCTGACGATCCTAAATTCTTTTTATCAAGCGAAGGAAAATTTGACCCCTACGCTGAACTACAAGCAACAATATCTGCTTTTCTCCAGGCGCAAAATGAAGAAACGGCTTCTATTCAATGCAAATTCCCTGCACGTCTAAACTGGTTAGAAGATATGCTTGGTATCGACTTTTTCCCTAAACATGAATGCAAAGAGTTTGATGATTGGTTCAAAAAAATTGACGCTAACGCTTTGACGCTTATTTTTCCTGCTGCTTATTTAAATAGCCCATCTTCAATGTTTGGCCATACATTGATTCGAATAGATCGCTCTTCAGGCAAGAACCCGTTATTAGATTACAGTGTAAATTATGCAGCAAATGCTGATCCCGATGATAATGAACTTGTTTTTAGCTACAAAGGTTTGTCTGGAGGCTATCCAGGTGTCTTTACAATACTTCCGTATTATCAGAAGGTTAAAGAATATAGCTTTCTTGAGTCAAGAGATGTTTGGGAGTATGAATTAAAGCTCAATAAAGAAGAAGTAGATCAATTTATACGTCATACTTGGGAGATTCGTAATACTTACTTTGATTATTATTTTTTTGATGAAAACTGCTCTTATCATCTATTAACTATTCTGGATGCTGCTAGCCCCCGCCTACACTTTTCCGATCAATTTAAACTAACTGCAATACCTGCTGATACCGTTAGAGTTATTTCAGAAGCTAATTTAATTGGCGAGGCTGACTTCCGCCCCTCCACCTTAAGCTTGATGAAAGAGATGCTAAACCAAGCGAACAAAGAAGTTCGTAACACAGCCAAATCATTAGTTGAGTCATCAAATGATATCAACAAACAAATAGAGAAACTTTCAAACATTGAAAAAGCACAAGCTTTAGAGCTCGCATACCAATACAGCCGGTATTTAAGTGTTCGCAAAAAAAAGCAAACTAAAGCCCTAAGCCAACGATCGGTTAAACTTCTATCTGCCCGAAGTAAAATTTCAGACAAAAATGCATATAAGCCCTACCCCGAACCGACCTTCCGAGACGACCAAGGCCATCGATCAAAACGCTTAGAAACACGCTTTGGTATTGATGATACTTACATGGGCGATAGCAATAAATATACACAATTTGGTTTAAGAATGTCTTACCATGACTTGCTTGACCCTATTCCTGGTTATTTAAAAGGCGCCAAACTTGAAATGTTTAACCTGCAGATGCGCCATAACTTTGATACAGACCAAACGCGCATTCAAAGTATTCACCTAATTGATATTGCATCACTTAGCCCTAGAAATGATTTCGTCACACCCACATCTTGGCATGTCAGTACTGGCCTCAAACGCCCCAAAAGTGCTCCTAAGGAACTGTCAGCATTCCTCATTGGTGGTGCAGGTTTGAGCTACCAATGGGGTCAACAACTGTTTTACTCATTATTAAGTGGAGAGGTTAATGCCGATAATGATATTGATCAAGGCTTCCGCATTGCATCAGGCCCTCGTATTGGCTGGCTAACACAACACCATAACTGGAGTGCAGGCATTGAAATCAATTACATGCACGATGTTATAGGCGCTGAATTCAAAGAACACGATGTAAGTTTCGGCTTATCATATAATCTAAGTAAAAATTGGCAATTTCGGCTTGAGTCTGAGTATCAAAATTATTTTACTCAAGAAAATAACTCTAAACATTATGGCCTTCTTAATTCTGCTTCACTTATGCATTATTTTTAACGTTAACACGAAGCGACTTTTCCTATAACACTTACTACTTTAATACTATGCGCTAGCGAAATCTGGCAACTTCCTGTAAGCTGCACGCCATTTTTGTCCCCTTATACCAGTAAATTAATTACTGCATGTAGGCAATCGCCCTCCCTCTAAATTGAGTAATTTTATGAATTTTGCTTCACTAGGTTTATCTGAACCAGTTCTAAAGTCTATTTTGGAACAAGGCTATGAAAAAGCTTCGCCTATTCAAGAGCAAGCAATTCCTGTGATCCTTGAAGGTAAGGATGTTATGGCTGCGGCTCAAACAGGAACAGGTAAAACAGCAGGATTCACACTGCCAATTTTAGACCTGCTTTCATCAGGCCCTCGCCCACAGAGCAACCAAGTTCGTACACTCATACTTACCCCAACAAGAGAGCTAGCAGCTCAAGTTGGTGAGAGTGTTGCATTATATGGTAAGCACCTTCCACTTCGTTCAGCCGTCGTTTTTGGTGGTGTAAAAATTAACCCTCAAATGATGAAGCTTCGCAAAGGGCTGGACGTTTTAGTCGCCACACCAGGACGATTGCTAGATTTATATAATCAAAAAGCTGTAAGGTTCGATCATTTGGAAATATTAGTTCTTGATGAAGCGGATCGAATGCTAGATATGGGTTTTGTTCGAGATATTCGAAAAATTATTCAATTTTTACCAGCAAAACGTCAAAATCTTTTATTTTCAGCAACATTCTCTAATGATATTAGAAAACTAGCGAAAGAGTTCGTCAATGATCCTGCTGAAATTTCAGTAAGCCCTAGAAACACAACAGCCAAATCAGTTGAGCAGTGGGTTTATCCTGTCGACAAAAAGAAAAAGTCAGCTTTACTGGCACAATTAATTCATGAAAATAAATGGCAACAAGTCTTGGTTTTCAGCAGAACCAAACATGGCGCGAATCGTCTAACGCGTTTTTTAGAAGCTGAAGGAATCAAAGCAGCTGCAATTCATGGCAATAAAAGCCAAGGTGCACGAACACGGGCACTGGCAGAATTCAAAAATGGAACAATACGCATTTTAGTAGCTACAGATATCGCAGCACGTGGGCTAGATATAGATCAGTTACCACAAGTAGTTAATTTCGACTTACCAAACGTTGCTGAAGATTATGTACATCGAATAGGTCGTACAGGTAGAGCTGGGGCGACAGGACAAGCTGTTTCCTTAGTATGTGCTGATGAATTTAGTGATTTGTCAGGTATTGAGAGATTAATAAAAGAAGTCATACAACGTAAATTTATAGAAGGTTTCATGCCTGTTAATGTTCTACCAGAATCACGACTTGATTCTCGACCGATTAAAGCTAAAAAACCTAAAAAACCCAAGCAAAATCACAAAGATGGACAGCGTTCAAGCGAAAATTCCAGAGGGCATAAACCCAACGAAAAAAACAACCAACATATTTGGAAAAAATAACTGAGCTATAGATCATAAATTTAGTTCAATAGTTTAAATCAAAAAAGGCCACATCTACGTGCGGCCTTTTTTGTATATGATGATGTTGTAGTTTTTATTGAAGACGCACTAAAGCTCTTTACTCAACATAACACCTTCTGAAGAAAAGGCAGAAACACGATATCTTGTTATACCACCACCATTTGTATGATCTTCACTCCATAACACTAAAAATTTATTTTCACTTACATCTTCTATATCTATAAGCCTATCATCCCCTTCAGTACCGAACTGAAGAAGAGTGTCAGACACTTCAGAGTTACCTGAAGGTAAAACGGATATAAAAGCATCATTCCCAGAAGAACCTTTTTTCGTATTATCCGCAAACTCTCCTTGTGTATATCCTCCTATAACGAGTCTATCTTCTTTAGTTAGCATTTCTATATCAACAGAGACATCATTAGCACTGGTACTGACGCTTTTTACAGCCCTCAACCCACCCTCTGAATTATAGGATAATAAATTGATATCTCTGCTTAAGCTTGGCGTTGGATCACCATTAGGCAAGCCCGATGAGCTATCTGCTAACGCAAAAAATATGCTGTCATTTTGGTCAAACCTTATTGCACTGCCGTGTTCATCATTTGTAGAAGAAAGAATAATATCTGCGACGCCTTCAACATCCCGCCCATTATTTGCAGTAGAGATCTTTCGTAAAAATACATCTTTGTCTGTATTTTTTGTTTCAGCTAATAATACAAGGTCATTTCGACCTGCATCCAATGCTAGAACACTATCATCATCAGCCGTCCCTATAAAACGAGGCGACTCCCAGACTGTTTTGTTTTTAATAAAGTCGATTTTATATACAAAGCCATCTTTCTTTCCATTATTAACTTCAAAACTTGAAGCCCCATCAAACTCCAACCCGTTTGATTTTCCAAAAACATATACACCACCTTTTCCATCAAACGTGGCTCCTGTTGCTATATCATCACCTTCACTGCCATATTGCTTAATAGATTGTTGTGTGTAAAAGCCTGAATTGCCTCGCGAGTATACAGCAACAACAAAATCACCAAGTCCTCTATGGACACCATCGGAGAGTAAGCCGTCGACATTTGCGACAATGATAATCAAACTAGTTTCATGAGATATATAGGAGCCTATAGCCACAGGCGAAACACGGAGACCTTGCTTAGCTAATAAAAGACTACCCGTAGCTGAATCAGATAATTTAAGACTTGTTCCATCACGCTTTCGAGCAATAACAATAGACTGCTCTTCATCAAAACTTGAGAAGCCCTCAATTAGAACAGATACAACCCCTAATGAGTTGACATCAATAGCAAGGGCCTTTTCTTTATCTGCGCCAGAGGCAACTATTTCATAATCATTAACCAGTGGCCATTCATTAATAGTTATCTCAAAAGGATCAATGTTTAGCTGTTCATCTATATCTGTCACGATGGAAATAACATCATCCGCAGGTAGATTTGCATCATCCTGGTTTGCAAGTAGGGAAACAGAATAAGAAGCTTCCACTTCTCCTGCTGCTATAACCACAACCCCATTTTCTGGAGTTAGCAAATAATCGTCTGAAGAAGCTGTGGTATTTAAATTATCAATTGAAACATTGATTGACAAAGGGTGCGAGTAAGGTCGATTTAAAGAGAATGATGCAACTACTTTATCGCTTTCATTACTAATTACTTTCTTGGTCTCATAGGCAGGCAAAGGTTCATTATCAATTATTTCAATCAATGTTGGCCCTAGTTCATTCGCAACAATGCCACCTTTTCGTTCGAAGAATTCAACATTTAACTGTTCCTTACCTTCAATAATTGAATCGTCTAACACATCAAGGTATATAACACAGGCACCCTGATCTGCTTCAAAAACAACAGAGCGCTCTTCATCGACGTAATCAACTCCTGGCCGAGCCAAACCTAAATTTGTCTTATGCCTCTCAGGTAATTGTTCATTGTAGCGTGAGGTGAATCGATAAAAGAATTCGACTCTTTCTAATATTGGAACATCAAAGGTAATTTCAAATACATAAGGATATACTGTAATGCCATTAGGAAGGGTTTTCATTTCAAATAGGCTATCTTCAATACTACTACAAATACGTGGGTTTCCAGATTGCCTGATAGCTAGCAACTTCTGGGCAGCAACGTTTGTAACAAGACCTTCAGAGGGGGATAAATCAGAAGAAGTAATTGTGACAGCACTTAATTCAAGCTTAAATTCATATGTTTGGACTTTTACATTTTTACCATCTGTCAATTCTATCTGGTAAGAGTAGGTTCCGCGTGGAATATCTTCTATGTCAACTCCCTCTTCTGTTCTATGAATACCTTTTACTTTAAATAGAGGTTTTTCCCCATCAAGATTCTCTATTGTTAATTCAACAGGATTAAACACAAAATCAGTATCAACTTCTTCAGGGTTTTCAGGGTTCTGTATATAACGATAACGGTATACCCCATCTCCGCCCTTTGCACCTAATTCAAATTCAATTTCAGTATCATAATATATTGTACCCGGAACCGAGCCTATAATAGCCAAACTTTCTGGTTCAACCTTATTACCAGTACTTAGCTCATGACCACAACTACTTAATAAAAGAACCATAAAAAGGCTTTTAATTAGTAAGCTGATATTTTGTTTATAATCCATTATTGATCTCATTAGGTTTATTTCTTGTTAGCAAATACGATGAACAGACACCTAGATAGCTGGAAATGATAGTAAATTAGTTAGCAGAGTCATAGCGATAGATACGGGAAACGTTCTGTGGGTCACACTTATTCAGATGAAATATGCATTAGAGCCAATGCTTCTTCTTCGCTAAGGATTTTAACCCCTAGATTAACAGCTTTTTTTAGTTTTGAACCTGCAGACTCACCAGCAATTAAGTAAGAGGTATTTTTTGAAACACTTCCTGAAATTTTAGCACCTTGGTCCCGTAAATGCGCTTTCATTTCATCACGCGACATACTTGGAAGCGTACCAGTCAACACGAACGTTAAACCGTCAAGCTCAGCCGAAGTGCCCTGCTCGACATTCTGAAAAGTAATCCCCAAAGAAACCAATTCTTTAATTTTTTCAATATTTTCTGTCGCTGAGAAGAAACAAAAAATATTATTAGCCATTATTGGCCCAATATCCTGCAAACTTTCAAGCGTTTGAACATCTGTATTTGAGAGACTCTCAATCGATTCGAACTTCTTCGACAGTAGAGCTGCCGTAGTTTCTCCAACCTCTCTTATACCTAAAGAAAAGATAAACTTAGTTAAACTTGTTTCTTTAGCTGATTCAATAGCCTTAATAAGATTGTTAGCCGACTTACTAGCCATACGCTCAAGCAGTGCTAGATCATTTACCTTTAAACGAAATAAGTCAGCAACATTCTGAACTAGTTCCTTCTCCACTAACTGATCAATTAACTTATGCCCCAAACCATCAATATCCATAGCCTTACGTGAAGCAAAGTGCTTAATCGATTCTTTTAACTGAGCCGAACAGACTAGGTTTCCTGTGCAACGTGCAACTGCCTCCCCTTCTAATGTCTCTACAGGAGACCCACAAATAGGACACTCTTTAGGTAATATAATCTGTTCAGGATTTAGAGTACGTTTTTCAGAAACAACTTTAACAATTTTTGGAATCACATCACCAGCTCGCCTAATGATAACTTGATCACCAACACAAACACCCAAGCGATTAATTTCATCCATATTATGAA
>Ga0209184_1000801_pt1 | contig 27283 bp, 21 predicted proteins | sample EN8Hudsemesocosm_2_FD_184627 | JGI IMG/M metagenome (GOLD analysis project Ga0209184, IMG submission 184627) | Methane-oxidizing microbial communities from mesocosms in the Hudson Canyon - EN8C Hudson Canyon (SPAdes) (version 2) | ecosystem: Environmental > Aquatic > Marine > Cold seeps | place... | reverse complement strand
TTCAATTTGCTCTTTGATCGTATCCATAATTGACATATACACAACACCTATTAATTCTATTGCTAAAAACCCTAGTTTACTCGCTTTTTATATAACCAACCATATCAGTCAACTATTTTTTAACACCTACCCTAAATCCTTTAACATTAAGCAACACATAATCTATTTGATAAACACTAAATTTCAAGCTAACATTAGTAACTTAACAGGTAGCACTATGGCTGCCTTTTTGCGTTTTTAAGAGAACAAAATGAGCATTGAACAACCCCTAATGAATACCTATGGTCGCCTACCCGTTGCATTTGAAAGCGGTGACGGTGTTTGGCTTTACGATACAGACGGCAATAAATACTTCGACACCTTCTGCGGAATCGCTGTTTGCGGACTAGGACATACAAACCTAGCCGTCTCAAAAGCCATCAAAGACCAGGCAAGCCGACTTGTTCACTGCTCAAACCTCTACCATACACCACTTCAGGTTAAACTAGCCCAAGAGCTCTGCAATCTATCTGGAATGGATAACGTATTTTTTTCCAATTCAGGCGCCGAAGCAAACGAAGCTGCTATTAAAATCGCCAGAAAGTATGGCCACGACAAAGGCATTCAAGCACCAACCATCATTGTGATGGAGCAATCCTTTCATGGCAGAACCATGGCGACATTAACTGCAACGGGCAACCGAAAGGTACACGCAGGCTTCGAACCACTTTTGAGCGGTTTTGCAAGAGCGCCATTTAATGATATTGAAGCAATCAATAAAATTGCTGCATCAAACCCTGAAATTGTCGCAATCATGCTTGAACCTATCCAAGGAGAAGGGGGCTTAACTTTAGCTGAAGAAAGCTATCTAAAGTCATTAAGAGAAATTTGTGATCAAAACAACTGGCTTCTTATTCTAGACGAAGTTCAGACGGGCAATGGTCGTACTGGCAGCTACTTTGCTTACCAACAACTTGGCATCACTCCAGATGTTGTAACAACCGCAAAAGGCTTAGGCAATGGCTACCCTATTGGCGCCTGCCTTGCGAAGGGAGAAGCTAGTAAAGTCTTAACACCGGGCTCTCACGGATCAACATTTGGCGGCAACCCGCTAGGTTGCGCTGCTGCACTGGCAACAATTGAACAAATTCAATCGAATAACCTTTGCAAAAGAGCAAGTATATTAGGCGAAAGAATTATATCTGCACTTAAAGAAGAACTCTTAAGCGCAAGTTATATAAAAGATATTCGAGGCTCAGGACTGATGATTGGTATCGAACTCACAGAGCCCTGTACCGAACTCGTACCACTTGCAAAAGCAAAAGGTTTATTACTCAACGTTACTTCTGACAACGTAATCAGATTACTCCCTCCTCTTAATATGACCGATGAAGAGTGCGAGTTCCTAATTGATGCTGTCACCCAAATAATTCGTTTATATGCAGCAGATGACCGAGGAAAACCTAGAGCTGACTAATACTCAGCGTTAGGCCGTCCATTTCAACACTAAAAAGCCCTACTCCAGTACGATTAATATTAGAGATAACCATGGCATTACGACATTTTTTAACGCTCACTGACCTATCCAGTCATGAGCTACAGCAAGTTATTAAACGAGCGATAAAATTAAAAAGCGAACACAAACAAGGCAATATTTACGAACCACTTAAAAACAGAGTGCTCGCCCTGATTTTTGAAAAGTCATCAACACGCACACGTGTTTCATTTGAATCTGGCATGGCTCAATTTGGAGGCTCTTCATTATTCCTATCCCCGAGAGATACTCAACTTGGGCGTGGAGAACCAATTGAGGATAGTGCAAAAGTTCTCTCTAGAATGGTCGATGCCATTACTATTCGAACTTTTGAGCATAAAAAACTAACCCTCTTTGCAGAACATTCTTCCGTACCAGTTATTAACGCATTAACCGATGACTTTCACCCTTGCCAACTACTCGCTGATATGCAGACCTATCAGGAACATAGAGGCCCCATTGAAGGCAAAAAGGTTGTTTGGGTAGGTGATGGAAACAACATGTGTAACTCATTCATTAATGCTGCCAAGTTACTTAATTTTGAATTAGTTATATCATCACCTTTAGGGTACGACCCCTCAGAAACACTATTAAAAGCAAATACCAAAAACGCTCACATCATTCGCAACCCTACAGCAGCAGTAAAAAATGCCGACCTAATTGTGACTGACGTATGGGCATCAATGGGTCAAGAAGAAGAGCAAAACAAAAGAATCAATGACTTTAAAGACTATCAGGTTAATCCTGAGCTAATGTCACACGCAAACTCAGATGCCCTTTTCATGCACTGCCTACCAGCACATCGCGGCGAAGAAATCAGTGAAGACATGCTTGAACACCCTTCATCTGTCGTTTGGGATGAAGCAGAAAACAGACTCCACTCTCAAAAGTCATTGCTTGAATTCCTTCTTTGCAACGCATAGCGACTTAGCATGAAAACCATGCATCTAACCGTATTATCTATTACCAACCAAGCCTCCTATCAAAAAATACGCGGCTCAGAAAAGAGAAAATAAGTAGTTATGCAAGGTCTACTAACACTTGATAAGATACAGTGTAATTACGACAAACAAGTAATTATCAAAGACCTGTCACTCTCCCTATCACAAGGAGATATCGGCTGCTTACTGGGTCCAAGCGGGTGTGGGAAAAGCACCATTTTAAGAGCTATCGCTGGTTTCGAACCTCTTGTAAACGGTTCAATCTCTTTAAATCAGCACATTATTTCTTCAAGCAAAAACATACTCGCCCCCGAAAAGCGACACATAGGTATGGTTTTTCAAGATTACGCCTTATTCCCGCATCTCACTATCACAGAAAATATTGCTTTTGGGCTAAAGAATAAAAAAGAAAAGAATTATCAAAAAAAAATTCTCGAATTAATAGAACTTGTTGACCTTAATGGCTACGAAAAACGCTACCCTCACGAACTATCAGGCGGACAGCAACAACGCGTAGCACTAGCCAGAGCACTAGCGCCTGAACCATCTTTAATATTACTAGATGAACCCTTTTCCAACCTGGACGCAGAACTAAGAAGCAGACTTAGTATAGATATTAGGGCAATCCTTAAAGAGCTAAACATCAGCGCTATCCTAGTCACACACGACCAAAAAGAAGCCTTCGCGATGTGCGACAACATTGGCGTTATTGATAGTGGAACTATACAACAATGGGGAAAACCTTATGAGCTATACCACGAGCCCGTCAATCGATTTGTCGCCTGCTTTATTGGTAGAGGTTCATTCATTAAGGGAAATATTTTAACGCCCGACACCTTCTCTAGCGAGCTAGGATCCATACAAGGAAATAGAGCTTATAAATGGCCACAAAATAGCGCAGTTGACATATTATTACGTCCTGACGATATTATTTACGACGCCCATTCAAACCTAAGCGCCATAATCACGAGCAAAATATTCGCCGGGACTTCAACTCAATACCTACTACAATTAAATTCAGGTAAAAAGATTGAAGCAATATTTCCAAGCCATCAAGATTTCAACATTGGGGAACAAATCAATTTCTCTATCGATGCCGAGCACCTAATCGCTTATCAGGCAAACTAAACACTCACGCACGAAGTTAAAATATAATTACTATGAAATAACACGCCTCACAGCATCAAGCCACCCATCATACAAACTCTGACCATCATTTTTAGGAATTTCAGGTAAAAACCGATGCTCAAGTTGCCACAATTCTGAAATTTCATCAGTACTTGAATAAATACCGGCCTGAAGTCCTGCCATAAAAGCTGCACCTAATGCCGTTGTTTCCACAACCTTAGGCCGATCAACTCGGACATTTAAAATATCTGACAAAAACTGCATAACCCAATCATTTATTACCATACCACCATCAACACGTAAGGCATTAACAGCCGCCCCATCTTTTTCCATAGCAACCAGTAAATCACGCGTTTGATAACACACCGACTGCAAACCAGCCGTAACAATTTCAGCAATTCCAGTATCACGCGTTAAACCAAATAAGGCACCTCTTGCATTAGGATCCCAATAAGGCGCTCCTAAACCTGTAAAGGCAGGCACTAAATAAACTTTATTGTTGTAACCCACCCCCTTAGCAAGCTCTGCGGTTTCACTGGCATGTTTTATAAGCTTTACACCATCTCTCAACCACTGAACCGCAGCACCAGCAACAAAAATACTACCCTCTAACGCATAACAAGCCTTGCCATTTAAACGATAAGCAACAGTGGTTAACAATCTGTTTGATGATACCAGCGGCTGATCTCCAGTATTAGCAATCATAAAGCAGCCAGTCCCGTAGGTACTTTTTACCATCCCCGGTGAAAAACAAGCTTGCCCCACTAAAGCCGATTGTTGGTCCCCTATCATCCCAAGTACTGGAAGAGACTTACCAAATAGGTGTTGCTCAGTCGCGCCAAAGTCGGCACTACAATCTTTTACCTCAGGAAGCATTGATCGCGGAATTTCAAATAATTCCAACAACTCATCATCCCACTCTTGTGTATGAATATTAAACAATGAAGTTCTAGAGGCATTTGTCGCATCTGTAGCATGAGACAGCCCGCCGGTTAGCCTCCATAATAAAAAACTATCCACAGTACCGAACACTAACTCACCACGCTCCGCTTTCGCCCTTGCACCGTCAATATTTTCAAGTATCCAGCGAATTTTGCTCGCAGAAAAATAAGGATCAACTAACAGCCCTGTTTTTTCAGATATAATTTTTTCAACACCACGCTCTTTAAGCTGCTGACAAAATTCAGCTGTACGACGGTCCTGCCAAACAATAGCTCGGTAGATAGGAACCCCGGTAAGCCGATCCCATACAATTGTGGTTTCTCTTTGGTTTGTAATACCAATACCTACAATACTATCAAGACTTTCCGACTCCTGCGCAATGACTTTTTTACATACATCAAGTGTTGTCGCCCAAATATCTTCGGGATCATGCTCCACCCACCCATCATTAGGAAAGTATTGCTTAAACTCACACTGTGATGTTGCTTTATGACCTCCCTTTTCATCAAACAACAAAGCGCGAGAGCTTGTCGTCCCTTGATCTATAGAAAGAATATATTGAGTCATATCATTTACCTGAATTATTAAGATTGAACAAAGCCATATCTCTATTATTTATTGAAAAATCATTATCTTTATCGTCTTAATGTGCAAAAAAAGCACAGTAACCCCCTATATCCTAATCTCTAAGAAGTCTTAGCATTACAATTTAAAGTTGTAGTGCTATCATTCTTTATTCTGAAAACAACTGTAAGCCATTTACTATGAAACAAACAGAACGCCACGCTCGAATTATCGAAATAGTCACTAATTCTGGCTTTGCGACCATTGAAGAATTAGCGAACCAATTCAATGTTACGCAGCAAACTATTCGACGAGACCTGAAAGAGCTGGATAATGAAAATAAAATCCAACGTTTTCATGGCGGTGCCGGGCTTAACTCTTCAACATTAAACACTTCCTATTCAAATAGAAAAGTAAGTTTTTTAAAAGAAAAACAAAATATTGCAAAAGAAGTCGCCAAAGCAATACCCGATAGCGCTTCATTATTCATAAACATAGGCACAACAACTGAAGCAATTGCCCAAGCACTACTAAATCATCGCAACTTAACCATAATCACTAACAACCTTCATGTTGCTAGCATTTTAAGCACCAAAGATGATTTTAAAATCATCATCGCTGGCGGCGTCGTCAGAAATCGAGATGGCGGCGTTATGGGTGAAGCGACAATTGATTTTGTAAGCCAATTTAAAGTTGATTATGCAATTATTGGCATTAGCGGTATTGATGATACAGGCGACCTATTAGATTTTGATTATCAGGAAGTTCGTGTATCAAAAGCAATCATTGAAAACTCCCGAAATATATTTCTAGCAGCCGACCACTCTAAATTTGGTAGAGATGCGATGACCAGACTAGGTAATATTTCAGAAGTCCACCATGTCTTTACCAGCACGACCCCATCCGAGTCCATCAAAACTATACTTGATACAAACAACATTGAATTGACTATTTGTTAAAATATAGTCTTTTCAGTCATAATTTAGTTACAGCTTAATTTTAAATTAAAATGTACATTTTTCAACATTTTTGTTCTTTTTATGACATAATATTTTCATTATGTGACTTTAGGCGAACATTATGAGTACAAAAAAGGAAATTTTTGACCTTGCCATCATTGGTGGAGGCATTAATGGAACAGGTATTGCCGCAGATGCATCAGGCAGGAATTTAAACGTTTTTTTATGTGAGCAAAACGACCTTGCATCAGGAACTTCATCTTCAAGCAGCAAGCTAATCCATGGCGGCTTACGTTACTTAGAGCATTATGAGTTTCGCTTAGTCAAAGAAGCACTGGCTGAAAGAGAGGTTCTTTTAAATAAAGCGCCACATCTTGTAACTCCCCTAAAGTTTATTATGCCCCACAGACCACACCTACGCCCTGCCTGGATGATTCGTTGTGGTTTATTCTTATATGACCATTTATCTAAACGAAACACTCTCCCTAAAGCTAAAAAAATCAAACTAGATAAGCAATCCCCTTTTAAAGATGGTATCACCAAAGGTTTTGAATACTACGACTGCTGGGTAGACGACGCAAGACTTGTGGTGACTAATGCACTTGAAGCTAGAAACAAAGGCGCAGAAATAAAAACGCAGACGGAATGTAAATCAATAAAGTTTTCACAGGAAGGCCAGATTTGGCTAGTGACACTTTATGATAAAATATCTGACAAAGAATATGAAATTTCGGCTAAGAATATCGTTAATGCCTCCGGCCCGTGGCTGAATCAATTTTTAGAAACCGCTTCTCCTGACATTAAACCTGCACGAAAAATAAGACTAATCAAAGGGAGCCATATAATTGTCCCTCGTAACCGGCAGCATGAAGGCGCCTACATTCTACAGAATGAAGATAAACGAATTATATTTGTTTTACCTTACTTAGATGATTTATCAATCATTGGTACAACCGATAAGGAATTTTCTGGCGCACTAGAGTCTGTATCAATTGATGACTGGGAAGTTGACTATCTAATAGACGTTTATAACCAGCATTTCAAAACTGGTTTAGTAAAAACAGATATCATTTCAAGCTACTCCGGCGTCAGACCCTTATGTGATGATGAGTCCTCAGATCCATCAGCTATCACACGCGATTACACGCTTGAACTTCAAAGCGTTAGCCAGAATAACGCCCTAATTTCAATTTACGGTGGCAAAATAACCACCTATAGAAAGTTATCAGAATCGGTATTATTAAAGCTTAAACCTTTTTTACCGACCACAACCCAATGGACCGTGCAAAGTCCACTACCTGGCGCCTCAAAGTTTGGTCAAACATTAGAAGAAATACAACAATTAATTAGCACTCAACACCCTTGGTTAGACCGTAAATTACTTACACGACTCAGTAAAAGCTATGGGCTAATGTGCTTAGAATTTTTAACAGATAAAACATCCACAGAATCGCTCGGCTTTAATTTTGGCGCCGATTTGCACCAAGTTGAAATCAACTATCTAATAGAGCATGAGTGGGCATGTTGCGCGAATGATATTCTATGGAGAAGAACAAAGCTCGGTTTATTCTTAACACCAGAACAAACCAAGAAAATTGAATTATATATAAAAGAAAAAATGAATTTAAATACTAAACACAAAACGCTTAGTACCTTAGAGAAAATAGCGGTATAACTCCTCTCAACAAGCAAAGCACACCTTAGTGTTTTGCTTGTTTACGCGGCCATACAAGACTAAATTTAGCCCCCCCCATTTCACTACGACCTAGAAATGCCTGCCCTCCATGCCAGTAGAGTATGCGCCTAACAATTGATAACCCTAAGCCATATCCACCTGAGCTACGCGTTCGACTATCATCCAAGCGAGCAAAAGGCGTAAATACAGATTCCCAATCAGATTCTGGAATCCCAGGCCCATTATCCTCTACATCAATACGACACGTTTCAGAATCAAAGACACAAACCACCTTCACCTTAGAGTCAGCATAACGCGTTGCATTACCCACAAGGTTTTGAATCGAGCGATGTATATACCTTGCCTCCACTTCAGAAATTTTCCATATTTCTGAGCCTTTTTTGTACTCCGAAAAGATACTCATCTCAGGCTTAACACTACTTTGCTCAGAAACAACCTGCTCAACAATCGCACTCACATCAGCCTCTTGAAATGCCAATATCGGCCCACCCTGCTCTAACCTTGCATAAGTCAAAATTTCGTCTATCAACTCATCCAGCTCTTGAATATCGCCATCTATACCACGAACCTGTTTTTCTAATTCTTGTTGACTCGGACAATCTTCTATCATTTGAACGCCAAACCGAATTCTAGCAACAGGCGTTCGTAATTCATGAGACACAGCATGAATCATTTCTTTTTGAACTAGCATCAGCCGCTGGATATGATCAGCCATACTATTAAAAGCAACCCCAAGCCGGCTTATCGAGTCCTCATCACCCGCATTACTCACACGAGCATCGAGCTCACCACGTGAAATTCTGCTTGCAGCTGTTTCTATATTTCGCAGCCTACGCTCTAAACTTTGAATCAGCAGGTAACTTAACAAGGTAAGCATACCCACAATAATAATGAGTAATAACAATATAATAGGCCAAGAAAAAGGCGAATAGTAAGAAGGAAATAAAACAACAAAAGTTTGATTATTTTCTAACTGTATTACACCTTTAACGCGATCTTTAAACCTTAGAAAATGAGTATTACCTTCATTAGCTTTTGACTTTAAACCGTTCCAGTCTCCCGCATCAGCTGAAGCGCTCTCTACCTGAACACCTAAATAATTGGATAGTTCAATAACTTTCGCACTTAATTTCTCCTCTGAAGAGGCATTCAGCTCATGCTCAATAAGATCTAAATAAACACGATATATGGCCTCTCCATCTATTTCAGATTTAAATGAGATCAAGCGATCAGCGCCATATGCAGACCAAGCACGCAAGACCTCATCCCCCACCTCAAACACCACCTGCCCAAGACCCAACCTCGCCTGATAAAGCTCTGACAACCCTTCATCCTGCATATTTATCAGCGCTACGCCATTAAAATCATGAACCTGTAACTCTTTTTCCTGCGCAGCCATATAAGATAACGGAGGTGAAACTAGCGCCGACCAATAATGCTCAAAGCGCACTTGATTTGATAGTTTTACGACCGTAAAACTAAAAAGGCCTAGCACAGATATAACTGTTACTAGACCAATAAGAATTTTTACTAATAATTTACTCAAAATAGACAACCACAAGCATTTATCTTAAAAAGTACCTACTATGCTTCTTTCACAAACAAGTAACCCTTACTTCTAACTGTTTTGATGCGCCGAGGATGCACTGGGTCGTCACCAATTTTAGGCCTTATACGTGAAACACGTACATCGATTGAACGATCCTGACCATCATACTCAATACCTCTTAGCGCAGTGAATATTTCTTCACGACTAAGCACTGTTCCAGCATTACTTGAAAGCAACCAAAGCAGGTCGAACTCAGCACTAGTGAGATCAATACTCTCATCATTTAACCATGCTTCTCGCATCGAGCTATCAACAGTAAGGTTATTGAATATCAGGCGGGTTGAGCCTTTTGTATCTGCATCACTTCCACTCGCGACAGCAGCATTACCCGACATTTCTTTTACACGTCGAAGAAGTGCTCTAATTCTAGCAAGCAAAACTCTAGGCCTAACAGGCTTAGACATATAATCATCCGCCCCCATTTCTAGACCAAGAACTTGATCAAGATCATCAGTTCTTGCAGTTAACATTAAAATGGGACCATTGTATGCCGGACGAACCTTCCGACAAATGGATAATCCATCTTCACCAGGTAACATTAAATCCAATACAACAAGGTCGGGTTTCTCATTAAGAATTCTTTCGACAGCATGAGTGCCATTTCCTTCAACAGAAACAACAAGCCCATTACTTTCTAAGTACTCTTTTGTCAGATCAGCCAAACGCTCATCATCTTCGACGATTAATATTCGCCATGCTTCGCTATGCTCTTCAACTTCCATCGGTATTTTCTTATCTTAATGTGTGGATCAAAGAGGTTAGGTCTTTAAAAATTAAGAACTTAACCGTCAAAAATTACTACTTGTAACAATAGTATATATGCTGTTTCAAAAATCACATGAAAAAATGATAGATTTTAATCATTTATCACTTTTTTTAGTCATTTATGACGAGATTACCTTACCAGACAGCAGTTCTTCCTCAGTCGCATCACGCACATCAACAAGTTCTAGCTCAAACTTAAGCGTTAAGCCCGCCAAAGGATGATTGGCATCTATGGTAACTTCGCTATTTTTGACTGCAACAACTTTCACAACTTTAGCATCCCCACCGGCATTCGTTTGAAATTTCATACCAACAGACACCTGCTCAACCCCATCAAATACACTTTGGGGCACAATAGACACCAAGTCAGACTTATGGGCGCCATACGCTAACTCCGCAGGAATAATTGCCTCAATTTTATCACCCGTAGCCCGCCCTTTTACTGCATCCTGTATACCTTGTATCGTATTTTTACAACCCTGCATAAACTTCATTGGGACACCACCTTCAGAGGTATCGACCACAACATCTTCAGCATTTTTAAGCCAATAATTCAAAACATATACTAATTTATCTGTCATTCTTTCTTCCTAAATTAAGCCACAACGCTATTATGCCGACCGACTTGCGAGCCAATCACCACTAATTTTCCACGTACTTTCTGAAGCATGACTTCCCGCAAAAACGCCTGCATGCCCCCCAGGAACAACATGAAAGCTTTTATCTTCTGATGAAACAATATCTAAAACCTTTTTAGCAGCACTCGCACTCACTAAATTATCAGTATCTCCTGCAAATGCAAGAATCGAACAGTTAATTGTATTAAACTCAGCGTTTGATTTTCCTATTTTCATTTTGCCACTAGCAATTTTATTGTTCAACATCATATGAACAGCCATACCTTTAATGGTCTCACCTGGATAATCAACCATGTCATCAAACCACTTACTCATCGTAAGACTCTCTTTAAGATATTCTCGATCCCATAAATTAAGAAATTTATCAAAACTATTAATTACCGAACCCATTGGATTTGTAAGCTTAAACATTAAGGAAGAAGTCCAGCCAGGCACATGAAAATATCGAGCAGGCAAGTCAAGAAGTGACACATTCAAAATACTAGAGATAGTCTGCGCAGGGCGATAAATAGCTGACAAAACTCTGCCTGCTACACCACTTTGATGCATATCTACGGGACTGGCGACCGTAATTAAGTTTCGTACACTCTGGTCGGCAGATGTGGCTAAATACATTAAGGCGATTAGCCCCCCCATACAATATGAGAATATTGACACCTCTTCACTATGACTGCTTTCTTTCACACTTTCAATAATCTGCGGCATCCACTCCAAAACGTAAGTTTCGAGCGACAAATCAGTGTGGTCAGCCGTGACATCCCCCCAATCGACCAAATAAACATCGTAACCCAAGGCTAAAAAGTATCGAACAATACTGCGATGAGGCATTAAATCAAAAATCATTGATGTCGCAGCCAATGGCGGAATCAACAATAGAGGTATTTTATGCTTCGTTTTTTCTACTGCTATTTTTTCGCCCGATATCTCAATCTCATCATCATTTAACGCATGATAATGACGCACCGACATAATCCTGTCAGCATAGATTTCATCATAATCACTTAGATCAGAAATTATAAAATTTTCAGAGAATACATATTGTTCTACGCCATTTATAACAGACCAAAACATTTTTTCAGTAATACCCAACTTTTTCTTTGTCATGACTACAACTCTTTAGAAATATATTCTGTAATAATAGCTTAGCTTTAAATAAAAAAACCCAGCAATTGCTGGGTTTTTTTTAAAAACATGAAATATATTCGAAAGCTTAACCGCCTAAGAACTTAATCATCACACCCGCTGCTACAGCAGAACCAATAACACCAGCAACGTTAGGCCCCATCGCATGCATTAACAAGAAGTTATGTGGATTAGCATCCAAACCAACCTTATTTGATACGCGAGCCGCCATTGGTACAGCAGAGACACCTGCGGAACCAATTAATGGGTTAATCTTATGCTTACTAAACAAGTTCATGAATTTAGCCATTAGAACACCCGTCCCAGTACCCACTGCAAACGCAGCCATACCTAAAACAAGAATACCTAAAGTCTGAAGATCCAAGAACTTATCAGCACTTAACTTAGAACCAACTGATAAACCTAAAAAGATGGTCACAATGTTGATCAACGCATTCTGGGCCGTATCAGAAAGACGTTCCACAACGCCCGACTCTTTCATTAGGTTACCAAAACAAAACATCCCTAAAAGAGGCGCAGCATCAGGTAAACATAAAGCAACTAGCACAAGCACCGCAATTGGGAATAATATTTTCTCAAGCTGCCCAACAACCCTTAGCTGAACCATCGTAATTTTACGCTCAGCTTCAGTCGTTAAAGCCATCATAATAGGTGGCTGGATAACAGGTACCAAGGCCATATATGAATAAGCTGCAACAGCAATCGCACCTAATAAGTGCGGCGCTAGCACGCTCGATACAAATATTGATGTTGGTCCATCAGCGCCACCAATAATACCAATTGTTGCCGCTTCTTCGATCGTGAAAGCCATGCCATCAATACCAAAGCTCGTTAGAAATGCTGCACCTAAAACAGTACTAAAAATACCAAATTGAGCCGCGGCACCTAGCAGGATAGTTTTTGGATTTGCGAGCATCGGACCAAAATCAGTCATCGCCCCAACACCCATAAAAATAAGCAGAGGACCGACACCACTAGCAATTACAACATTGTAAAAGTTAGCTAACATACCATTAGAATAACCACTATCTGCAGCCACATTATGGGCTGCTGCGAAAGCAGCACTATCTGCATGCTTATAAGCATCTTTAAAAGCGTATAAGGTTTCTTGGGTAATTTCTTGCCCAAGCTGATACGGAACGTTTAATGCCGCAGACAAAGCAGCTAACACTTCTGGTTTTTGAAAATGGATTGCATTTTCTACGGCCGTTAGCGCTAATCCTGCCTCCGGAATATTAGCCAAAATACCACCAAACCCAATAGGTATTAATAGTAAAGGCTCAAAGCCCTTCTTAATAGCCAAAAACAATAGGAATAGGCAAACGATAATCATCGCTGCCTGCCCTATCGTGAGATTATATAGACCACTACCGGTCCAGAGATTAAGTATATTCTCCATGAATCGTAGACCTTAGGTTATAGAGTCAATAACGTGTCGCCGACAGAGACAGAGTCACCAACAGCTACATTAATTGAACCGACGGTACCAGCTTTAGCTGCTCGAACTTCGGTTTCCATTTTCATGGCTTCAAGAATGATCAATACATCACCCTCCTGAATGGCCTGACCAACAGACACAACTACTTTGAAAATATTGCCAGCAAGCGGCGCTGAAACAGGATCCCCACCACCAACCGGTGCAGCTGTAGCACCAGAACTTGCCGTTAATGGTGCAGCACTATTAACAGGAACCATTCCAGTAATATCACCACCTTCTTCAACCTCAACCACATAAGACTGACCGCTTACCTCGACAGTAAACACTTCTTTCTCACCATCTGATTTTTTAACATCATCAGCACTCGGCATCGGTTCAAATGCGTCTTTGTTTCCACGATTTTCTAAAAACTTAAGACCAATTTGTGGGAACAATGCATACGTTAATACATCATCAATAATATCATCCGATAACTTGAAGCCTTTATCAGCTGATGCTGCTTTAACTTCTTCTGTAAGCTTATCTAATTCAGATTCAAGTAAATCAGCAGGTCTACAAGTAATTACTTCAGCACCATCCAATACACGCGCCTGTAATTCTTTATTGAAGTCTGAAGGCGCTGCCCCATACTCCCCTTTAAGAATACCAGCCGTTTCCTTAGAAATAGATTTGTACCGCTCTCCGGTTAGTACATTAAGCACTGCTTGTGTACCAACAATTTGAGACGTAGGGGTTACTAAAGGAATAAAACCTAGGTCTTCACGAACACGTGGAATTTCTTCTAATACAGCATCAAATTTATCCGCTGCACCTTGCTCTTTCAGTTGGTTTTCCATGTTTGTTAACATGCCACCGGGAACCTGAGCAATTAAAATTCTTGAATCAGTACCGCGTAATGAACCTTCAAATTTCACATATTTTTTACGTACTTCACGGAAGTATGCCGAAATCTCTTCAAGTAGCGTCATATCAAGACCGGTATCACGATCAGTCCCCTGCAATGCAGCCACAACACTTTCTGTTGCAGTATGACCATAGGTCATCGACATTGAAGAAATTGCAGTATCAACACGATCAATACCCGCCTCTACCGCTTTCAGAATTGTCATATCTGACAGACCTGAGGTCGCGTGCGAATGAAGCTGAACCTCAAGATTTGTTTGTGCCTTTAGACGACTTACTAATTCAAACGCAGCATAAGGCGTTAGTGTACCCGCCATATCTTTAATACAAATAGAGTCTGCACCTAAATCTTCTATTTGCTTCGCTAGGCTAATCCAATTCTCTAGAGTGTGATAAGGACTAGTCGTATAAGAAAGCGTACCTTGTGCGTGTGCGCCATTCGCTTTAACAGCTTTCATCGCACGATCAAGGTTACGCGGGTCATTCATTGCATCAAAAACGCGGAAAACCTCAACGCCATTTTTAACAGCACGCTCGACAAACTTATCAACAACATCATCAGCATAATGCCTATAACCTAAAAGGTTCTGACCTCTTAATAGCATTTGCTGTTTAGTTTTAGGCATTACCTTTTTAAGTTCACGGATGCGATCCCAAGGATCTTCACCAATAAACCGAATACAGGAGTCAAATGTTGCACCACCCCATGACTCAAGAGACCAGTAGCCTACTTGATCTAATTTTTCTGCAATGGGAAGCATGTCGTCAATTCGCATGCGTGTTGCAAGTATAGATTGATGCGCGTCACGTAAAACGACATCAGTAATACCCAGTTTTTTCTTCAAGTCAGTCATTGTTTATCAAGCCTTCTTTTAAAGGTTCAAATCTTTGATCCCGCTCACTTCTTTTGGTTTGAGCGGTACTTAGCAACTGCCGCAGAGAGTACTGCTAACAGCTGGGCATCATTCGATGCATTACTATTCGTATTCGATGTACCCGGAGCAACCGGTTCAGGCTCAGGAGCATACTTAGCAACGAGTTTTGACATCACTATGGTCACCACAACCAAAATAACTAAAAAAACGAAAACAAAGCCCATCCCAACCAGCATCAAATTAATTGCATCAGACATTAATTCAGACATATTCTGACTACCTACTGTTTGATTCTGCATTAACCCTCAGACAAAAAATGACTGAAAGCGATATCCAAATTGCACACGCAATTATGGGAGCGTAATTTACCTTTAATCACTTTTATAGGCAATACGAATAATACAATTAAATGAGGATTTAAACGAAATATCAGGGATTAAAGAGGTATATTAAGAAATATGGTGCGGCTGGCAGGATTCGAACCTGCGACCACCTGGTTCGAAGCCAGATACTCTATCCAGCTGAGCTACAGCCGCAGATAAAATTTGATGTAGAAATTTAAAGTGGTGCGGCTGGGAGGAGTCGAACCTCCGACCGCCTGGTTCGTAGCCAGGTACTCTATCCAGCTGAGCTACAGCCGCACATTACTTTAAACTTACAGTCACCATTTGAACAAGTCAAATGGCGGAGAGAGAGGGATTCGAACCCTCGATGGGCGCAAACCCATACGCCCTTAGCAGGGGCGCGCCTTCAGCCGCTCGGCCATCTCTCCCTAAGACGCGACGCATATTAACACAATTTTTCGAAATGCAAAGCGCCATATGCATTTATTTTAATTTATTTAAAAAGTTGTACGTTTATTCGCCAGACTGCTGAGCTTCGGCCTTTTCTTTCTGGATTCTTTGATAGATCTCCTCTCTATGAACAGATATATCCTTTGGTGCATTCACACCAATACGAACCTGATTACCCTTAACACCAAGTACAGTCACGGTGACATCATCACCAACCATTAGCGTTTCACCAACACGTCGAGTCAATATAAGCATTATTAGTTCCTTATTTTAATTTCTTCTAAAACGCTTCGCCTGAACAAAAATAAAAACCCAGACTCACTACTTAGAGACCATCTCTGGAAAACTCATAGGTAACGAGTATTATCTAAAACAAAAAAAAAGAAAGTTTTTTTTCATATTTTAGTTATCAAGATTAAATTTCTTAGTATTCAAACGAACCAAGAAGCTTTCCCCTACAAATACTATGACTCTTTTACAGTCACGGTATCATCAAGATCAAAAGCGCTATGCAACGTCCTTACTGCTAATTCTAAATATTTTTCATCTATCACGACTGAAATTTTAATTTCAGACGTTGATATCATCTGTATATTTATTCCTTCTTCCGATAGCGACTCAAACATTTTAGTCGCCACCCCTGCATGCGAACGCATCCCCACCCCGACAATTGAGACCTTAGCAATATCACTATCACCAACAACTCTTTCCGCCTGAAGGTTAGCACAAACATCACCTAAAACTGCTTTTGCACGTTTAAAATCATCTCGATGAATGGTAAACGTAAAATCAGTTTTTTTATCAAGCCCAACATTTTGAACAATCATATCCACTTCGATATTTTGATCACTAATGGGCCTTAGTATTTTTGAGGCAATTCCAGGAATATCCGGAACACCAACTAAAGTCAGTTTTGCTTCATCTCTATTAAACGCAATACCTGAAACTGCCGGCTGCTCCATACTTCCATCATCCTCAATTGTAATTAATGTACCCGGCCCTTCTTTAAAGCTCGATAAAACTCTCAAAGGTACCGCATATTTACCTGCGAACTCAACTGCTCTAATTTGAAGTACTTTTGACCCCAAACTAGCCATCTCGATCATTTCTTCAAATGTTATTTTTTCCATTCGACGCGCATTATCAACCACTCGAGGGTCTGTCGTATATACGCCATCAACATCAGTATAAATTTGGCATTCATCCGCTTTCAGGGCTGCAGCTAAAGCAACAGCTGTTGTATCAGAACCACCTCGCCCTAGTGTTGTAATATTACCGACTTCGTCCACCCCCTGAAAACCTGCAACAACGATTACTCGCCCCGCATCCAGGTCAGCCCGCATATTATGTTCATCAATACTCACGATTCTAGCTTTGGTATGCGCTGTATTAGTAGTGATTCGAACCTGAGAACCGGTATACGAAACAGCTTCACAGCCTACATGATTCAACGCCATCGTCAATAAAGCAATGGTAACTTGCTCACCGGTAGAAACCAACACATCCATTTCACGAGGCGTTGGTTCCTCCATTATATCTTTTGAGAGACCAATTAATCTATTTGTCTCTCCGCTCATAGCAGAAACAACGACAACAACATCATCGCCTTTTGCTTTAAATCGCCTTACCTTGTCAGCAACCGCTTTTATACGCTCAGTCGTACCAACCGAGGTACCACCGTATTTTTGTACTAACAAAGCCATTCAATTCAATTCCTTATACTATGGACAAAAAATAAATCAGATATACAGCATTTAGACTTCTGAAGCTAACCACAAAAGCTAACACTTCAACCACATACCGAAAAACGGGCGATTATAACTTACTTTCAACCCAAAATTGAACCTTTTCTAGCGCTTGAGGCAGCTTTTCAACTTCAGGACCACCACCTTGCGCCATATCTGGCCGCCCACCACCTTTACCACCTAAAATTGAAGCCGTCTCCTTTATCAATTCACCAGCAGGAAATTGCTTAGAGATTTCTTTTGTCACACCAGCCACTAGAACGACCTTACCTTGATCAATAGTCGACAAAAGAACAACCGCTTTTCCTAATTGGTTTTTAAGTTTATCAACAGCGTCCTTTAACCCCTTAACATCAAAACCATCTAGCTGCACAGAAACAACTTTAACACCACCAACATCAACCGCTTGAGAAGCCAAATCAGCTCCAGCATTTGAAGCAACTTTTGCTTTCAATTTTTCTAACTCTTTTTCTAAAACCCTAGCCTTATCAAAAAATGCATGCGTTTTATCCAATAACACATCACGACCACATTTAAGCAAGCCTGATATTTCTTTAAGCTGCCTCATAGAGTCTCTATTCCACAATTCGGCCTCAGCCCCCGTCAAAGCTTCAATCCTTCTAACACCTGATGAAATACCACCCTCTGATACAATCACGACCGAACCAATATCACCGGTTCTTTGCACATGCGTACCACCACAAAGCTCAACAGAAAAGTTATCACGCCCCATTGTTAGTACACGCACATCTTCCCCATACTTTTCACCAAACAGGGCCATCGCTCCTAACTCTTTAGCAGTTTTTATATTAGTAAGCCGTGTAACCACTTCAGTGTTATCTCTTACATGCTGATTAACAATCTGCTCGATTTCTTCAAGCTGCTCAGGTTTAATCGACTCATAATGCGCAAAGTCAAAACGAAGCCTTTCAGCATTAACCAACGAGCCTTTTTGAACAACATGCTCACCCAAAACTTTCCTTAGCGTTGCATGCAAAATATGTGTTGCAGAATGATTCAAGGCGGTTGCACCTCGAAAAGCTTCATTTACAGACGTTGACACACTCTGGCCGACCGATAAAGCACCCTCTTCTACCGTACCGATATGAAGAAAATGCGCACCGTCTTTTTGAGTATCTTTAATGTCAATAGAACCGCCATCCCAAACAAGCCTGCCCGTATCACCTGCCTGCCCACCGGATTCTGCATAAAAAGGCGTTTCTTCTAAGATAACAACACAATCATCCCCCTTTTTGGCTTCACCTTTTTTACCCTCAACCAAAACAGCCAAAACTTTTGACTCACCTGCAAACTTTTCATAACCAGTAAAGTTTGTAGCACCTTCTACATCAAGACTTTCATTATAATCCACACCAAATTTACTTGAAGCACGCGCGCGATCACGTTGCGCCGCCATCGCTTGCTCATAACCATCATAATCTAGCGACAAACCTCTTTCTCGAGCAATATCATTCGTTAAGTCAACAGGAAAACCATAGGTATCATACAAAGTAAAAACGGTCTCACCTGGAATTACTTCGCCTTTCAAGTTCGCAATATCCTGCTCTAACACTTTCATGCCTTTATCGAGCGTTTTTGCGAACTGCTCTTCTTCTTGCTGAAGAATTTTCTCAACCTGCGGCTGAGATACTCTTATTTCCGGGTACGCTTCACCCATGACATCAACCAGCACAGCAACAAGCTTATGGAAGAAGGATTCATTTGCACCCAACTTATTCCCATGCCTGACAGCACGTCGAATAATTCTTCTTAAAGTGTAACCTCTCCCTTCATTTGATGGCATCACCCCATCTGTAATCAAAAAAGTAGCTGCGCGTATATGATCCACAATCACACGCAATGATTTTTCCTCTAGAGACACACCACCTAGTACATCTGACGCGCCTTTTAAGAGCAATTGAAACAAATCGATTTCATAATTGCTATGCACATCTTGCATTACTGCCGCGATACGCTCTAAGCCCATTCCAGTATCAACAGAAGGCTTAGGTAGGTCGAGTGTTTGACCATCTACGGTACGATTATATTGCATGAAAACAAGGTTCCATATTTCAATATAACGATCACCATCATCATTAGGCCCACCAGGCGGGTCACCCGCAATACCTTCACCGTGATCATAAAATATTTCTGTACATGGACCACAAGGCCCCGTATCACCCATTGACCAAAAATTATCTGCATCACCTAGACGTGAAAACCTGCTTTGATCAATACCTATTTCTTTAAACCAAATTTCTTCAGCTTCTTTATCGTCTTTATAAACCGTAACCCATAGTTTTTCAGCTGGAATTTTAAGCTCAACCGTCAGAAACTCCCACGCAAATTGAATCGCCTCTTTCTTAAAGTAATCACCAAAACTAAAATTACCTAGCATTTCAAAAAATGTATGGTGACGCGCAGTGTAACCAACATTTTCAAGGTCGTTATGCTTTCCACCTGCTCGCACACATTTTTGAGATGTGGTCGCACGCGAGTAAGACCGCTTTTCTTTCCCCAGGAAAGTATCTTTAAATTGGTTCATTCCTGCATTAGTAAATAGTAAAGTTGGATCATCAGCAGGCACTAAAGAGCTACTATCGACGACTTCATGCCCTTTTTGGCCAAAGTAATTTAAAAATGCATTACGGATCTCTGCCGTCTTCATCACAACTATCACCTGTTATTTTACTTATCTATAGGAATTTTTCTGAACCAAGTCAGAAGAAGCGGTACTCTAACACAATATAGCCGACGCCAAAATATGGCTTATTGAGGGATTTACAAGTTTTTGCGTTCAAAAAAAGAGAGCCTAAGCTCTCTTTTAATACGCACAACATATCTACAACACCAATCATGACCTAACTAAATGGCCACAAGTGTTATTCAGTTAGCTGTTTAAGCAATTTTTCCGCGAAGTCAGAAAAGTCATTTTGAGACACTTTTGACTCAATTCCTTTCTCAACAGCCTCTATAGATATCGACTCCAAAACAAGCTTCCGAAAATCAAACTGCTGATCATCAAACGCTTTAAGTAACTCAAGCGACTTTTCAAACAACCCCGCCATTTCGATTAACGGTTTATTTTTTTGCGTAGCCACTGAGCTTCCTCCCCCTTGCTCGTAGACATCCCCAGTGTTTGAAAGATCACGCACCGCACGTACCTCTTCAGTTTGCACCCTGAATAGATCTAAAGAAAAACTTGCAATTTCAGACGCATCAAATCCCACATCTATCGCCGTCGCAAAAGCCTCCTGAAAACTCCCCCCAAAGAACAATGAACTCACTTCACCAAGCTGAGAAAATAAATCCGCTATCGCCGCTAATTCACCTTCATCCAGCTCGCCATCCACCTCAAGCTGATACCCTTGAAACTGCCCCTGCCCCAAAAGAAACTTATCCCCCGACGATTCAAATACTTCCTCACCCACACCAACATAACGAATTGTGATCGTGTCACCATCTTGCGTTTTGAGCGAGAATTCAGAGCTATTCTTATACGTAGAACGTCCATATATACTACTAACCTCTTCCACCCCACCTGAATTAGTAGTGACTTTTTCATAAGCTTGCGCTCCCGAGACATCGACGCCTGCAGTCAACACATTAGGCTGCTCTATTGACTGAGGTATTGACTGAGGTGCTGGCTGAGATACTGGCAACTCTACCGACTGAGGTATTGACTGAGGTGCTGGCTGAGATACTGGCAACTCTACCGACTGAGGTACTGGCTGTCCGACAACCCCCTCTTCTCCTTCACTTTGCTGAACACCATCAAAACGCCCCCCCATATCAGTCAAGCCACTATTTATTCGTTCAAAACCCTTCCCTATATCTTTATCTAATTTTCGAGTCATTAACCCCAATGATTCTATATCATCTCTAGCTTGAGCAAATCCTTTTTGGACCCCTTCTCGCGCTTGAGAAATCAAGCTTGAGATCCGCTCACTTCCAGCACCAGCCTCCAACTCTGCATTCAACCTATTTTCAACAAACCCTAAAACTTTATTCGCAACATCAAGCGGTGACGGCACCCTAAATGATGAGATTGACGAAGAAGAAAACTGCAAAGACGCAGAGTCAGCTTCACCAGTAGCCGATGAAAACTCAACACTTAATGCTTGAGCTAAAATTTTATAACCGCCATCCTTATCAACAGAAGCGACATAAAACTCGGCTTTTGCCGAGTAAAAACTAACATTACCCGTAAATGTTTCACCATCCATTTTCGCAGCCATATCTTTTTCATGATGATGACCGCCTGACTTCATCCGTAACAAGTCATACCCATCAGATGATAAAAGACTACTTCCTCCAACATTATTATGCATAAGCTTGCCCGCCTCATTTAAAATTCCTCTGTATTCCTCACTATCGGCTAAAGAATCGTTTTCTTTAGCACAACATTACATAAATAACAAACACGAATATCATATGGGCAGACAACATCAATTTTGCTATATTCACTCCCTCTAAAAACCACTCCTCCACAAATAGATTTCTACCAGCAATACATAGGCGACAATAATTTAATGAAAAATGAATTCCCAGGACCGCACGATCAACTTATGCCAGCTTTTTTGACACGCAGACTCGCCGCTCTTTTGTACGACACGCTCATCTCAATCGCCCTCATGATGTGCGTAACCGGCCTTTATATGATCATTCAAAATTTAAGTATCGGTACAGAACAATACCAAGCTATGACAGATGCCGGAAAAACAACTCACGACCCCTTACTCTCCTCGATACTATTTATATCATTGTTTACTTTTTTTGCTTATTTCTGGACTATAAATGGACAAACTCTTGGCATGCAAGCTTGGCACCTGCGCGTACAGAACAGCGACCACACGCACATAAGCTTACCTCAAGCATTGGCACGCTTCTTAATGGCTATTATTTCAATTGGGGTCGGAGGGATGGGTTATTTATGGATGCTAGTTGATAAAAAAGACAGAACATGGCAATGCATATTATCTGAAACTGAAATCGTACGTGTACCAAAGAAATAAGAAAAAAGAAGTAGATACAAAAAAGCCTCAGCGAGACTGAGGCTTTTCAATTCATACTGAATAATTTAGTGAGCCGAAATTGTCCAGTTAGTTGTAGACTTGAGATCAGTAATAAAAAAAGAACCTATAGAAGTCCCAGTATCACCAAAGGAAATAGCTTCAATATCAATATCACCTTTAAAGCGTGTATTAATCGCAATACCATCTACATAATAATCCGTAAGCGTCACAGCGCCAGGACGCAAATTCAAAACGGCATCTTTTACAGCATAAATTTCACGTATTGAATGCGCAAAATTAAAGGACGAAGTATTATCTAACCCCGTTAGATCACCTCGCTCATTATGAATTTTCATATCAGAGATTTGCACGCCAGCAATATCAATATACATATCCAGGTCAGTAACTTTTGTATACGAACTCCAATATATTTTAGAATCAGCATTTCCCGATTCAGCACCTAGAGGACCAGTACCATCAAAGCCACTACCATTATTCTCGATATGTAAATCTTCTGGCCCCAAATACCCTTGTATACTCAACTGACTGATAAGCGTTGTGGTACCAACAGCCCCCTGACTCGGCCCGCCAGAATCTATATCTAGACCAGCAGAACCCACGACATAATCTGAACGCGCCAAGCCAATCGCATCGACCTCAAGACGAAAATCGACAGCGTGCTCTAAAATACCTTCAGCCGTTGAGTAATCATCAGTTGAAAACTTGTTAGCCGCTCGATATGCACTTAAACCACCTTCGTTTGCCCAACCATCTGTAAAATCAAAATGAATAACCAAATCACCATCATCGTAAATTTTCTTGTCATCGATAGCCACACTATCACGCACCGCATCAATTCCTGATGCGACGCTAGCAAAGTTCGGATCCACATTCCCTTGATCCACATACTCCTGAGCTATCTCCCTCATCGCCGAGAAGCCATAGTTAAGTTCATTATCACCTACAGTAGAACCATCTCCGGCAACATCAACATCAAGCCTAAGATTATCCAACAAGACGCCACCAGTACCAGTGCCGCTGCCCATTGAATTACCACCCATGCGCAAACCTTGAATTAACAAATACCCGCCATCGCGATAGGCAAACTCACCAATTTCCCATTGATTTTCGACATCAATCGTCAAACCAGCCTGGCCTGTAACGCCCTGCATTTCATTATCATCTAACAACTTAGTTTCTGAAAAAGCCCCTACGGACACAAGCGAAACTGCGGTTGCTAGCGTCAAACGATTAAAAGCAGCCATAAAACTCTCCATTTACTTTTATTTTATTCCAATAAAGCATACTTTATAAGATAGCCTATTCAGCACCTTATACAACATCCTGTAGACTCATATATCGATCATTTTAATCTATAAAGCTAAATATTTAAAGATTTTACTTATATGTCTGGGACTCAACGCACACGCCGTAACAACCACAAACCCACAAAGAGACAAACAACGATCGGAATTATCGTTGCGTATATAGGATTAAAACCAAACACCAAGCTAGATGGCCCCAATAAGTCTTGCGCATATTTAAAGAGCAACCCGACCACAACACCCGAAAACACCCGAAACCCCATTGTAACGGAACGAAGCGGCCCAAAAACAAAGGAAATAGCGACTAATACCAACACTCCGGTAGAAACTGGTTGTAGCACTTTTTTCCAAAAGGCCATTCTATATTCTGCTGCACTCAAATCTTGCTCATCCAAGTACTCTGAATAAGTGTATAAACCTGAAATTGATAAATTTTCAGGCTTCACAATCAATACACTTAATACAGAGGGCGACAACTCTGTGTCCCAAACCAGTACTGGATAATAAGATACTTCTGTTTTATTACTCAACAACTTTGTTTCAGTCACCCCCTCTAATAGCCACTGATCGCGCTGATAGATGGCGCGTTTAGCAAAACGCGAGTGCGTCAACTTTTTAGAATCGTCATAAAAATGCTGCGAAACACCATGAAGCACACCGTTGGGCTCAACCGCATTAAAATGCATAAAAACCGCCCCTTCCCGATGCCACAAGCCTTTGTGCGACACTACTTTGGAGTCCGCCCCCAATACAACGGCCTTCTGACTTTGCGCTATTTTTTCTGTATAAGGTGCAATAAACTCCCCTAACACCAAGCCAATACAGACAACTACAACGGCAGGCTTCATCGCACTTAATATAATTCGGCCGGTCGAGACCCCCGCCGCCCGAATCACAACCAATTCACTGTTTTTCGCCATTGCACCTAAACCGACTAAGCTGCCCATAAACGCACCTAAGGGTAAGTAGTCATAGATACGCCGCGGCAAAGTCATCAAAATAAACAACAAGGCATCTCCCAGCTGGTATTTATTTTTCAACTCATCCATTTCACCAATAAAAGCAAACAAAAAATCCAGCGATAATACTATCGCCATCACCAGCAACATTGAGGCAGCCACAGTTGAGACAATATAACGATCAATTCTACGCACTTTCAGCCCCCATCATTAATCGTCTACGCTTTAAACTACTCAACCACCTATCTTTCGTTAATAATATCAACGAGAGCATAAAAAACAGCAAATGCACCCCCCAAAGCCCTAGCCAAGAAGGTATTTCTCCTTTGCCAACACTTTTACGCGCAACAATTAATAAGCCCAAATACCCAACATACATCATCATTGCGGGAAAAAGATGAAAGAACCGCCCCTGCCTTGGATTAACACGACTTACCGATACGGCAAGCAAGGTGACAATTGGAACCAATAACGGTAATGATATTCGCCATTGCAATAACGCCTTAGACTTTAAATCAGTCGCCCCCCATAAATCACGAGTAGAAATTGCTTCTTCCTTTGCAGCCCCCTGCTCTTCATTTGACTCTTCTATCAACACACCATAGGATTCAAACTCAATCACATGATAATCAAGTGCACCGGGACTACCTTCATAGCTAGTGCCATTATGAAGTTCTAAAAAACGCTCTCCCGTCTGTTTATCAATACGCTGAGTACCTGACTCAGCATAAACTAAATTATGTGTATTATTTTTTTCCGATTTTTCTGAGATAAACACATTAAACATTGTCTTCTTATCATCGCTCAGCGACTCTGCATAAGTTGTACTCGCCCCCGACTTAAAGCTTTGAAATTTACCTGGAAAAAGCATTTCAAACTCAGTTAGCTTTGACTGTTCATAGAGCAAAGACTCTACTTTCTGCATACCAAAAGGCGTAAAAAATAAGCTCAGCACACCCACAAAGACAGCCACCACACACGAATAACCTAATGTCACCATCAACAACCTTCGATCGCTATAACCACAAGCATGCAACACCGTCATCTCACTTTCGAGATACATCCGCCCATAAGCAAGCAAAATACCAATAAAAAAGCCTAACGGTAAAATTAATTCTAAAAAGCCTGGTAAACGATAAGCCATGATAGAAAATAGAATATCTGGCGAGATCCCGCCCGAAGCGGCCTTGGCTAAATACTTAATAAAACGCCCACTCATAAATACCAATAAAAGAATGAACGTCACTGCCAGCATAGAAACAAGCACTTGTTTGGCAAGATATCTAAATATGATCAAGGAACAGGCCCTGTTGTGTATGTATATAAAGTAAAAATAAAAAATGCATTAAATTAAAGCAAGAATAGGCCGCATTCTAAGCTGTTAAGCCAACACAAACCACTAAGTGATAGAAAAGAATTGAGTACTGCATTCTTAATACCGTAAACTCTACGTTATTTGGTACATTAAACGCTAGACTCTACTTTAAAGAATTTATATTAAAGGAAACGATAAATACAATGAATTACTCCTTACAAACAAACAATCTAGTCGATATAAAAAGTGACTGCATCTGCCTTCCAATTTTTAATAAGAAGGATGACGTTCAGCATGAGGTTTCTGCACTATGTAAACTAGGCTTACAAATCGATAAAGCTTGCGCCAACCAACTAACGCAAGCGATTACTCGCTATGAGATTTCAAGTGAAGCAGGCAAAGCCTTCATGCTCCCCATCGACAATCAAAAATTTAATCGTGTTTTATTCGTCGGTTTTGGCGATGCTAAACAGGTAAGTTCTGACACACTAAGCAAAGCAATTAGTGCCCTCAACTCACAACTAAAAGACACTAATATTAAAAGCCTTTGCATTGCTCTAGAAGAAGTCTCGACTGACATTAGCGCAACGCAAATCATTCAAGAATCAATGATTGCAATCGAAAACAGTCTTTATAGTTTTGATCAATTCAAAACTATAAAAACACCTGTAAGTCCATTATCAGAAATAATTTTCCATAGTGATGATTCACAACAAGCATTAGGTAATACCGCCATTTTACATACCCAAGCACAAGTAAAGGGCATGAATAAAGCAAAAGATTTAGGCAACCTACCCGGCAATGTTTGCACACCCACTTATCTAGCAGAACAAGCACAACTCCTTTCCGTAAATAGCGAAAACATCAGCGTTAAGGTATTAGACGAAGCCGATATGGAAGCGCTCAACATGGGCGCGTTCCTTTCCGTATCCAAAGGAAGTACCGAACCTGGAAAGCTTATTATTCTTGAGTACAAAGGCGGAAAAGTAGATGACGCGCCGCACGTTCTCGTCGGA
>Ga0209184_1000800_pt1 | contig 27306 bp, 13 predicted proteins | sample EN8Hudsemesocosm_2_FD_184627 | JGI IMG/M metagenome (GOLD analysis project Ga0209184, IMG submission 184627) | Methane-oxidizing microbial communities from mesocosms in the Hudson Canyon - EN8C Hudson Canyon (SPAdes) (version 2) | ecosystem: Environmental > Aquatic > Marine > Cold seeps | place... | reverse complement strand
CTTAAATTCTTTTTCTTTCCCGTTAGCGTTAGCCGCTTCCGTTTAAGAGAGGCGCATTCTACAGCACCTTTACTTCGCGTCAATCTTTATTTTGTTTAATTCTTTAAGTTCTTTTGGAACTCAAAACTTTCGTTAAAATAAAAACCTTCACTTGAATCAAACCATTGATTTTACTCAATTATTAGCTGCTTGATCCAACCTCTAACTCGTTGCTGTTAAACAGGTCTGCTTGAGGAGGTGCGCATTATATAGAGCCGCCACCTTAGGTCAATAGTTTATTCAATTATTTCTTACCTCCCCCCTCTTTTAAATAGCTATAACCACCCCAACCTAATTAATAGAAATCCTAGCGCCTACTTTTCTAAGCAACAACTTTACAACACCTTCTATAGATAGCCTCAAAATAAGCAGATAAATATGATTTTCTTCACATTTCTACACATTTCAATGGGAATAACGCCTCAACAAATTCTAAATCATCAGTTTATTCATGCTCACCACACTTAAAAACATTTTAATTCATTATATTTTATGACTTAACTTGCTACGGAATTGCACATGCCTATAGGTAAATTTATCTTCTTCATCATTACTACTTTTGTGTTGGTATTATCTCAACACACCTACTCAGCGCCAGGTGATGTTCTTCAAACGATTGAAATTACGAACGTCGCTGCAAATGCTGGCGATATAAATCAACAACCTATAACCCCTCACGGCGTCACCTTCTTCAATGGTTATATGTGGGTATTAGATTTTGGTACCGATAGAATTTATCGCGTTTATACAGAAGACACCACCGATGAATTTGGCATCGATTTCGCAGCAGGAGAAAGTGATTTCAACATCCCTGTCTCAGAGGAAACTCCACCACAACTACCAAACGGCGGAGATATGCCAACCTGTGGCGCATACCCAGCAAATACCCAATGGTGCGGGGGCGGCAGCCTCACAACGGTCAACAACTTCCTTTGGAATGCCAGCCCAGTTACCGACAACATATTAAAGATCGACTCTGGCAATGGACAAATTCATTCTGAAAATAACACACTTACCAACCTACTCTACCCCTCCCCTTCAGCAATAGACCATGACGGCGCATTTTTTTGGATCGTCGACTGGCAAAGCAACACCATAAACAAAGTAGACCCAGTAACAGGTAACGTAATTTCAGCCTATGATGGACCTTCAACAGATATCACAGCTCGCGCTAAAGGTATCGTTTTTGACGGCCTCGATTTATGGGTTAGTTATGATAGCCCTCCAAATATCAATGATGACACAGTAAAAACAATTTACCGCGTAAGACCCACCGAAACTCCGCCTTTACTCGACACTCTCGATTTCTTTGCAGTACCAGGCATTAGCGACCCCAACCCTATTGAAGACAGAACCCCCAGACCCAAAGGCCTAGCATGGGATGGTGAATTTCTTTGGCACGCCGATTCCGGCACCGGTAAAATTTACAAACTCGAAACCGATATCATGCCCTTTGGTATCACTGGCTGCGTCATGAAAAACATTGTCGGTATAGAGAGTGGTGTAATACTCTCACAAGCCGCCTCAGCAGACCAAGTTGCAAATACTGATAGTAATGGTTGTTTTGCATTTCCACAATTTACACCTGGCGCACCTATCGCACTCGAACTAAACGAATCAGGCCTGAATGCCAAACCTTTTATCACACTTAATGAAACCACTGAAGGTAGTACTGACGTAATATTAATTCAAAATGCAGGAAACTATAATGAATCCAATTACGGCTTCACTGCAACGGACCCAGAAGAAGGCAACATTAATGGTTCCGTTACAACCACACCAAATGTTATAGATAACCCTGGGCTAATTGACGTTTCTGTACTTAACGAAACAGGGATCATTATTGAATATAACGCCATTGACTCAGATGGAAATAATGCAGAGCCTGTTTACAGAACGATCTATGTATTAGAGCCTGATATTACCCCACCAGATCTTGTACTCAATGGCAGCAGTACACAGATTATTGAACAAGACCCCGCCAATGCAAACCTTTATGCTGAACCTGGCGCTACCGCTATTGATGATCGCGACGGCGATGTAACGAGTGACATTTCAATAACAGGTAGTGTTAACAGCAGTGTTGCTGGAACTTATGAAATTACATACAACGTAACAGATGCCGCCGGCAATACAGCCATACTTACACGTACAATTACCGTAAAAGACACCACCCCCCCTGAAATAACGATACTTGGAAGCAACCCACTACAAATAGAAAAGGGTGACGCCTACGCCGAAGCAGGCGCACAAGTTACAGACAATATAGAAGGCACCGTCACACTTAATTCATCACACACAACAGGCTCTGTAGATACCAACACCGTAGGTACTTATACCGTCAACTACAGTTATACCGACACCGGCGGCAACACTGCAACCGCTAACCGTACAGTAAATGTTGTTGATACAGGCGAGCCAACGATTACCCTACGAGGTTCTGCAACAGTTAACCACGAACTAAATACACCTTATACTGATGCCGGCGCATCAGCACAAGATGACACAGGCGAAGTCATTAGTTCCAATGTTCCATATACAGGTTCTGTTAATGTCACCGCAACAGGCACTTACACTCTCACCTATAATATCAGCGATGCAAGCGGTAACGCGGCGCCAACCGTAGCGCGCCAAGTTATTGTTGACGATACCGGTGCACCGAGTATTACCCTACTAGGAAACCAAACGGTCAACCTTCAAAAGGGCGATATCTATAACGAACCGGGCGCCACCGCAACAGATGCCATTGATAACAACACCACCCTGACCAACAACATTACCATCAGCGGCTCCGTCAATACCAACACAAATGGCACCTACACACTCATCTATAACGTTAGTGACTCCGCCGGCAATGCAGCCCCCCCTGTCACACGAACTGTTATCGTTGCCGATACCGGAACACCCGTTATCACCCTGAATGGAAACCAGGCGATCAACCTTCAAAAAGGTGACACCTATAACGAATTGGGCGCCACTGCCACTGATGCAGTTGATGACAACACGATTCTGACCAACAACATTGTGATTACCGGCACCGTTGACACCACGACCAACGGCACATACACGCTCACCTATAATGTCAGCGATTCCACCGGAAACCCAGCGGCCACGATCACACGAACCGTCATCGTTTCAGATACAGGGTCGCCCGTTATTTCTCTAAACGGAAACCAAACCATTAACCTTCAAAAAGCCGACACTTATACCGAATTGGGCGCCACCGCCATTGATGCGGTTGATGACAACACGACTCTGACCAACAACATTGCGATTACCGGCACCGTTGATGTCTTTACCATTGGCAGCTACACACTTACTTACAATGTCAGTGACTCCTCTGGCAACGCAGCCGTTCCCGTAGTTCGAACCGTCATTGTTTCAGATACCGGTACACCGGTTATTTTCCTGAACGGAAACCAGACCATCAACCTTCAAAAAGACGATACCTATACTGAACCAGGTGCTACAGCCACGGACGCTGTTGATGACAATATCCAACTCAGTAATAACATTGCGATTAGCGGCACTGTCGACACCTTTACCATTGGTAGCTATATACTGACCTATAACGTCACCGACTCCGCTGGAAATGCAGCCGTTCCTGTGACACGAACGATCAATATTTCTGACACAGGTTCGCCCGTCATCACCCTAAATGGGAACCAGACCATCAACCTTCAAAAAGGTGACACCTATTCTGAACCCGGTGCCACGGCCACGGACAGTATAGATAACGATGCAACCCTAACCACCAACATTGCCATTAGCGGTACTGTCGACACCAATACCATCGGCAGCTACACGCTCACCTATAATGTTAGCGACACAGCAGGTAACGCAGCCGTTCCCGCTACACGAGCAATTAATGTTTCAGATACTGGCGCACCTGTCATCAGCCTGATCGGTAATAATATTATGACGGTCGAGCAAGGGAGCGCCTTCACTGACCCAGGTGCTAGCGCAACTGACGCAGTTGATAACAACGTAACTCTCACTAACAACATTGCCGTTACTGGTACAGTAAACTCAGCGACTCTGGGTAATTACGTACTCAGCTATAATGTTAGCGATTCAGCGGGTAATGCCGCTGCGACGGTCACACGTACTGTTCAGGTCGTCACCGCAGCCGATACCACCGCGCCGATTATCACCCTAAATGGCAACAGCAGCATTACGATAGATCAATTCTCCACATATGCCGACCTTGGCGCTACGGCAACTGACAATATTGACAATAATTCGACGATCACGGCCAACATCCAGAATAGCGGCATTGTTAATACCGGAACAACAGGCAATTATACGGTAAGCTACAACGTCTCCGATGCAGCCGGCAATGCGGCGACGACAGTACAACGGACAGTACAAGTAACCGTCGCTGCGGACTCGACCCCTCCCGTTATCACCTTATTAGGAAATAATACGCTTTCTGTCGTACAAAACAGTAGCTTTAACGACCCCGGCGTTAGCGTCACCGATAATGTCGATAACAATGCTACGCTCACGGCTAATGTAGTCACCGCAGGCAACGTTGATACAACAACATTAGGCAGCTATAACATAAGCTACAACGTATCCGATTTGGCAGGCAATGCTGCTACAACTGTTTCACGTACCGTTAATGTCATTGCCACGGTCGATACGACCCCTCCTGTTATCACCTTGGTAGGTAGCAATAACATCATTCTAGAGCAGAACACCGCCTACAATGAACCCGGAGCGAACGCGACCGATAATGTCGATAATAATGCCGCCATCACCAGCAATATCATCTACAGTGGTTCAGTTAATACGACAGTCATCGGGAACTATACTTTAAGTTATGACGTATTTGATGCAGCAGGGAATGCTGCACCAACCGTCACACGTACTGTACAAGTAATTGCACCGGTGGATACCACCCCACCAACGATCTCTCTACAAGGCAATAACCCATTAGAATTACTCGTAGGTGGTACATATAACGAGCCTGGCTATTCAGCTATAGACAATGTAGACGGCTCCATTACAGGTAGTGTTGTGATCAATTCGAGCGCGGTTAATACTAACGCAGTAGGAAGCTATTCCGTGACTTACAATGTTTCTGATCAAGCAAGCAACGCCGCCACAATGGTCACACGTACGGTTAATGTTTCTACGGTACCCGATACCACACCACCTGAAATTATTATCATCGGTGAGAACCCATATGAGTCAACCATTGGGATCAGCTATAACGACCAAGGTGTTGTCGCCACAGACAATGTAGACGGCACCATCACAGGCAATGTTGTGATGGATGCAAGCGCGGTTAATATTAACGTAATTGGAAGTTATCCGGTCACTTACAACGTGTCTGACCAAACAGGTAATGCCGCCCCGACCGAGACACGTACAGTAAACATCGTAGCCGCTCCAGATGTCACCCCGCCTACCATTACCGTACAGGGAGACAACCCCTACGAAGTCATCATAAACACCACTTATAGTGACCCGGGCATCTCTGCCACAGACAACCTGGACGGCAATATTTCTGGTAACGTCACTATTGACTCAAGCGCCGTTAATATGGGCTCCCTGGGTAGCTACACTGTTACCTACAATGTCTCAGATGCAGCAGGCAATGCCGCGACACAGAAAACGCGTACCGTTAACGTCGCCTCCGCCAATAAAACCTATAGTGCCAGCCCTGCTCTAGCCGTCGGTGCAGCTTCAGTTTCAACCACCATCAGTATTACCGATGTCAGACAAATTTCAGATCTGAATGTGTTCATTGATATGCCACATGCATGGCCAGGTGACATTTCTATTATTCTAACCAGCCCATCTGGTACAAGCGTCACGATCATTGATGGTCCGGGGAAACCAGCTTCACAATATGGCTGCGCCGACGACGACTTCCTTGTTACGCTTGATGACGAAGGTAGCGGAACAGCTGAAGATACCTGCCCTTCTACCGGCACCTTAATCCCGAATAATGCGCTAAGCGGATTTGATGGTGAGTCCAGCCAAGGAACCTGGACACTTCGGATTGATGATTCATACACCTCTGGAGATGCTGGCACGCTTAATGAATGGCGACTGGACATTACTCAATAAGACTTATAGAACTTATATACAAACAACCCCGCTGATTACCCCGCTGATTTATGAGCGGGGTTAATTTGGAATTGTATTCTCTGGATAACTAATGACTTATAAAATCAAGCACATAACAATGGTTCTATTAATTTCTCTTCTAAGCGCTTGCGGGGGCGGGGGCGGCGAATCAACTACTTCCTCAGATACAACGGCACCCACAGCAGCCCTACTATCTCCTTCTTTAAGTAGAGCGACCACTAGCCGTGAAGTAGTCGTCACCGGCTCTGCCAGTGATTTAGAGAGTAGTATTAGCACTGTTACGGTTAACGGTATTTCGGCCTCTTCAGAAGATGATTTTTCCACCTGGACCGTCAATCTACCCTTAAACCAGAATATTGACCAGCTCAAACTAAATGTTGAAGACAGTGCAGGTAATACCCAGACTCAAGATTACAATATCAGCCTGACATCTATCAGTACGCTATTTTCAGAACCCAGCTCATTAGCTTACGATGCAAACCAAGACAAGGTGATTATTTTAGATACTTTACAAAAGTCACTCTTCGAAGCAGACTCCGTGACACCCGACTTAATATTACTAGCCAATAACGATATAAACTTCGACTCACCCCAGAAAGTTGTTTCCGACAACACCAAACAACGCATGATTGTTTTGGACCAAACAAACACACGCCCAGCGTCACAAACCCTGGTTGCAATCAGGAACAACGATCAACATAGATCAATCATCAAAGAAAACTTAAACAACATTATTGATTTTGATATTAGCAATGATGGAAGTCGTATTTATTACCTATCCAGCACACCCAATTCTCGCACAGGTGGCCAATTATCTTTTTATGATATGGTCAATGACCATACACAAATTATTTCAGATAATTCAAACACTGGACCCGCGTTTAATAGTCCATCCGCCCTGTCTGTTTTTGGTAGCCAGGCTTATTATATTGAGCATAGCAGCGATCAACTTATTTCTATTGACCTCAACTCCGGTAATAGAAGCACAGCCTCTTCAGAAAATGCCAATCAAATCCCCCTTACTTCAGTTACAAATATAACTATCAGTAGCGATGGTTCTTTTGCTTGGGTATCAGACACAAAACAAAAACATATTATTTCAATTAACTTGAGTACCGGCAGTCGACAAATATTATCTGGCAGCACCATTGGTAGCGGCTTGAATCTGGAGTCACCTAAAAGCCTTGTTTTTGATAACGAACGCAATCGACTACTGGTTGCAGATACGACATTAAACATTGTTTTCTCTGTAGATGTTCAAACTGGTAATCGTGATTATTTTATCAGCAACCGATTTGGACACGGGCCAATCATTGACTCTCCAGTAGCTATTAAAGCTGTCTCAGAACAATCTGCCTACCTCATAGATAAAACATCAAATAATTTAGTTGAAGTCAATTTGGATAATGGTAATCGTACACTCATTTCTTCTGGAAATGATTCAACTCAAGGTAGCGGCCCTTTATTTGATACCGCTACAGGCTTAACGATTGATATGAGCACTGAGACTGGCTGGGTCGTTGATCGAGTACTTGGGGCCATTTTTGAAATTGACCTAAGCAGTGGTGACCGAAGCATCCTTACCACTGAAACAAAGCTGGGAGCCACTCAATACAAATTACCTACTGCCATAGATACATACGAAAACCAGTTATACATAAGCGATATTTATCTGGACAAAATACAACAAACTAACAGTTTTTCAGGTGATACCACCATCGCCCTCGACAGACAGCTCTCTAATGGTACTAAACTCGAAAAAACTATTAGCATCGATATCGATAGCTCAGGCCAAATACTCTACGGCATTGATACAAACTTAAAATATCTATATCAGATGAATTTAGTAACGGGAGAATCAACAGTTATATCTTCTGCCACCCGAGGATCTGGCATCAGCTTTAGCTCACCGGTGAGCATTCAAGTAGATGACAACTTGACCGCATACGTTGCTGATTCTGCACATAATGCGATTTTACGCATCGATCTAACGAACGGAAACCGAACAATCGCATCAAATCAGATAACTGGCTCTGGCCCGGTATTCAAAAAATTAGGCGCTATTAGTTTTGTAGAAGGCTCTCAAATGTTGCTCGCTATTGATACAAGTGAAAAAGCAATATTCTCAGTAAACCTTTTAAATGGTGATAGAAGTATTCGATCCAGATAATAAATCTGTTAAGACGTGCTTGATAGCGCATGAAAAAACAATACTTATTATAAAGAAATAAACTTAAATCTAAATTAGTTCAATTTAAACAAACACTCGCTGTTTGGGTGATTTCGATTGATCTCACTTTGCTGAGCAGTTGCAGCCAGTTCTTCCCATGCTGCAGCATTTTAACTTCGCTCAGCAGGCTTTTTCACTTCAGCAGTAAGTCCTTTTTCATGCCCTTCTCGTTTTCGCAACATTAAAATTTGGCATTAGCGGTTAATCCGAAACCCTACATAGTGAATTTAAACGCTGTTTAGGGTCCATATGATGAACCAAATACTCGCCTACAAACAATAAACAGTTGTACGCTAGAATCAAACAACATAAAAATATTAAATTAAACTTACAATCAAATTGAAAATTTGCCTATTACCAAAAGAGTTATGAAACAAACCATAAACGCTATATAGCCTTCAAACACAAGCAGCACTGCACGCTTCTTTCTAAACCCTAAAAGTTACTCACCCTTAGATCAACAAAAAGAATAAATTCATTAAAGATCTAAATGCTTACCAACAATTCAAAACAAAAACTTTCACTTAAATATTTAACTTTATTCATATTTAACGAATATATTACATTTATCATCTATTAGTTCATGCTTTTTTCATTTGTTAACAACAACCGCCATACATTGTGAGCACTGGCTCACATTCAAATTAACAACCAAACGCTATAGTAAACCAGCTTTTAAATTCCTAAATTAAAAATTCTTTTAAAAATTACAAAAATTATGTCCTTGGTACCAGATATGCTTATTCGTAAATTAACAAGTTACACCATAACCTGCTTAGCCCTTCTTTGCTCTCAAGCTGTTATTTCAGCCCCCGGAGATGTATTAAGCTCTTTTTCAATTTCAAATGTTACAGGTGACGGTCGTACACCGACTACCCCTCAAGGCATTACCTTTTATGATGGTAAATTATATATTGTCGATTTTGGCACAGACCGTATCTATCGAACATACCCTGAACAAGTTTTAGATACCGATGAGATAACCGTTTTATTTTCTCCGGGTGACAGCGATTTAAATCTTCCTCTACAAGATGTAAACGACCCACCAATTAATAGTGATGGCACACCAATAGGACGCTGTGGCACTGATATTAGTGGCGATAATGTTTATTGTGGTGGTGGCGGTTTAACATTTGCACAGAATTTCTTATGGAATGCCAGCCCAGTTACTGATGACATTATCAAAATTGACCCTGTAGACGGCGACAATCTTGAATCAGAAAACACCCTAGCAAGCTTAGCCTTTCCAGCACCTACTGACATGACATTTGACGGCACACACTTTTGGATTGTTGATTGGCAAACAAACACTATAAATAAAGTTTTACCCGAGACAGGCGTTATTATTTCATCCATCCCAGGCCCTTCAAGCTCCGTAAGCGCCAAGCCATTTGGCATAACATGGGACGGTCAAGCACTCTGGGTTAGCGAACGAAGTGATGACACCATATACCGAATCGACCCAAGTGATGGAGCCATTTTAAACGCATTTCCTAGTCCTGGCGCTAACCCACATGGTCTTGCCTGGGATGGAGAGTTTTTATGGCATACAGATCAAACAACTCAAACAATTTATAAACTTGAAAGTGGTGTCATTCCTTTCGGCATAATTGGTTGCGTTGAAAAGAACGGAAAAGCGGTTAACGGCGACGTACTACTATCTCAAACCGCTGAAGCAGATCAAAGCACCACGACAGATATTGACGGTTGTTTCACCTTCTCAAGTTTTGTATCCGGTGTTCCAGTCAAAGTGGATGTAAGCGAGTCAGGCTTAGATGAAAAGCCAATCATTACATTATCTGAGATTAATGGTAGCAGCGATGTAACACTAATTGTTGGCGATACCTACTCTGAGCCAGGATTTACTGCAATAGATACAGAAGACGGAGACATATCTCTTACCGTAGTCGCTGTCCCGGATGTCATAAACAATCCTTCACTCATTAACACTTCAACCACTAGCCCTGCTGAAGGTTACATAGTCACCTACAACGTAGTCGATTCTGCAGGCAACTTAGCAGACCAACGAGAACGTAAGGTTTTTGTTTTAGATGTTGATGTAACAGCACCTGTAATCACATTAATTGGCGACAACCCAATGAATGTCGAACAAGCTTCTAGCTACACAGAACCCGGCGCTACAGCAGCAGATGCTAGAGATGGGGACCTTTCTTCAAGTATTGTAGTTAGCGGTGCTGTTGATGCAAACACGACTGGTATTTACACATTATCCTATGATGTGTCTGACTTAACAGGAAATCCCGCAACAACAATAACTAGATCAGTCAATGTAGCTGATACAACAATTCCTGTGATTACATTGATTGGTAGCGACCCCGTTACACTTGAAAAAGGCGACCCGTATGCCGACGCAGGAGCAAGTGCGACAGATAATATAGATGGAGACATTTCAGGAAGTATTACTGTTTCTGGATCCGTCACACAAAACACCGTTGGAAGCTACGTTCTCACATATAACATCGCTGACGCATCAGGGAATACTGCAACAACCGTAACAAGAACCGTTAATGTTGTTGACACAACAATACCTGTGATCACTTTGATCGGCAGTACCCCTTACAACCAAGAACTCAATACAAGCTTTACAGACCCGGGCGCAACGGCCACTGACTCCCCAGCGGAAGACCTTACCTCATCAATTGTTACCACCGGAACCGTAAATACAGCCATAGCTGGCACATATATACTTACTTATAATGTGACGGATACAGCAAGCAATACAGCAACAAGCGTTACTAGAGATGTCATTGTTTCAGATACAGGCGCACCTACAATTACACTATTAGGTAATAACCCTTTATCTCAAGAACTTGGCTTAACCTACACGGATCCTGGCGCAACAGCAACAGACTCAATTGATGGAAACCTGACTGCAAATATCATCATTGCAGGTGACATAGTAGACCCTAATACGATCGGCACTTATAACGTCACTTACAATGTAAGTGACTCTGCTTTAAATGCTGCGCCTACACAAACACGTAGCATTGTTGTAGCAGATACAACGCCACCATTAATCACCCTCACGGGTGCTGCCAATATTCTGCACGAATTAAACACTACTTACGTCGATGCTGGGTCAACTGCCAGCGATAATACAGATGGAGATATTACAGCCAATATCGTTGTCGGCGGTGATGCGGTGAATACAAGCACTGCTGGCATTTATACTATTACATACAATGTCGTAGATGCCGCTACTAATGCTGCAGCGCCCATTACCAGGATCGTTGATGTAGCAGACAGAACAGCTCCCGTTATTACCCTATCAGGTGCAAACCCATTAAATCATGAAGTGGGGACTATTTTTGTTGACCCTGGCGCATCAGCAACAGATATTATTGACGGTAACCTAACCGCTAGCATTGGCGTAACAGGTACAGTCGATGTGAATACAATTGGCAGCTATACAATCAATTACAATATCTCTGATTCTTCAGCTAACGCGGCTACCACAGCCGTCCGGACCGTTAATGTTGTAGATACTGGCGCACCAACCATAACACTACTTGGTAACAGCCCTATCAACCATGAGCTTAACACTACTTTCACCGACCCTGGTGCAACGGCTTCTGACGCTGCTGACGGGGATGTTACGGCTTCAGTTATTGCTACAGGCGCAGTTAATAACAATTTAGCTGGCACTTACACCCTTATTTATAATGTAGTTGATTCACAAAGCAATAATGCACCAACCGTGACACGAAATGTAGTTGTTGCAGATACGACAGCACCAATTATCACCCTAGCAGGAAGCGCAACCTTAAACCACGAACAAGGCACAGCCTATACTGATGCTGGAGCAAGTGCTTCCGATATTATTGATGGTGATATTACAGCCAATATTGTAGTGACTGGTGCTGTTGATGCTAACACAGCTGGTACTTATGCTCTTAGTTATAATGTGTCAGATGCTGTCAGTAACTCCGCAATAACCGTTACTCGTACTGTCACCGTGGTTGATTCCACGATTCCAGTAATTACATTACTTGGAGCTGACCCATTAAGTCATGAAGTAGGCACCATCTTCACTGACCCAGGCGCAACAGCGTTAGACAATATTGATGGTACGATCACTGCCAATATCGGAGTAACCGGCGCTGTCGATGCTAATACTGTAGGTAGCTACACCCTCACCTACAATGTGTCAGATTCATCTAGTAATACTGCAACGACCGTCACTCGAACTGTAAATGTTACGGATACTGGCGCACCAACCATATTACTGCTTGGTAACAGTCCACTTAATCACGAACTTAACACTGCATTTACCGACCCTGGCGCTACCGCTTCAGATGCGGCAGACGGAAACCTTACGAGCTCTATCGTAGCTACAGGTACTGTTAATTCTAATTTAGCAGGTACTTATACACTCACTTATAATGTGACAGACTCTCAAACCAATGCAGCACCGACAGTAACAAGAAATGTTATTGTTGCTGATACAACTGCACCAGTCATTACACTTACTGGCAGCAGCAGCGTAAATGTTGAACAAGGAACCAGCTATACAGAACTAAACGCAACGGCAAGCGATATCATCGATGGCGATATCAGCGCTAATATTGTGATCGGCGGTTCAGTCAACGTTAATGTTGGTGGCACCTATATCCTGACTTACAATGTTTCAGATGCTGTTGCAAATGCAGCAACACAACTAACACGCACCATCATTGTTTCTGATACCACACATCCCGTTATCACCCTAACCGGTAGTGACCCTTTAAATCACGAAGTAGGAACAATTTTTGTTGATCCAGCAGCTACGGCTTCCGATAACATTGATGGAGACATTACCGCCAATATCGGTATAACCGGATCAGTTAATGCGAATGTTGTTGGCGCATACATCCTGTCATACAACATATCTGACTCAGCTGGCAACGCAGCCACAACAGTTACCCGCACTGTTAACGTCGCAGATACTGGCGCACCGGTCATTACAATGACAGGCAGCAACCCACTCAATCATGAATTAAATACAGTATTTACAGACCTTGGCGCGAGCGCTTCTGATGTAGTAGATGATGATGCCACGCTCACTGCAGCTATCGTAGTAGTTAGTAATGTCAACGCTAATGTCACTGGCACTTATACAATCACGTATAATGTAACCGATTCAGGTGGCAACCCTGCCGCTCAACAAACCCGTACTGTCAATGTCAATGACTTTACAGCGCCGGTTATTAGTCTGACTGGCAGCAGCACTATCAACGTTGAACTTGGTAGTAGCTATACAGATGCTGGCGCTACAGCGAGCGATAATATTGATGGTGACCTCACCGCGAGCATTGTTTCTGCCGGTGCTGTGGACCCACTAACCGCTGGTAACTACATCCTTAGTTACGATATCTCAGATGCCGCGGGCAACAATGCAAGTCAAGTAACTAGAACGGTCGTTGTATCAGATACAACCTCACCCGTTATTACTCTGCTAGGCAGCGCTACAATTAATCATGAACAAGGTACTGCATATAGCGACCCAGGAAGTAGTGCAACAGACAATACAGACGGAGATATCACAGCAAACATAACCGTTTCTGGTTTTGTTGATGCAAATGCTGCAGGAAGTTATGTTCTAAGCTACAACGTGTCTGATGCAGTCGGTAACAATGCAACCACTGTCACCAGAACAATCACTGTTGCAGATACCATTATCCCTGTTTTAACTCTGACTGGCTCAAGCCCATTTAATCATGAGCAAGGAACCACTTATACTGACCAAGGCGGAACAGCTAGCGACAGCGTTGATGGTGACATTACTGCAAATATTATCGTAACAGGAGCAGTAGATATTAACGCAGCAGGTAGTTATACACTCACCTATAATGTTTCAGATACAGCAAGTAATGCCGCGACTACAATCACACGTAATGTAATCGTTGCAGACACCATAGCGCCAACCGTCACACTACTAGGTAGCTCAACCATCAATCACGAACAAGGTTCAGCCTATACTGATGCCGGCGCAACAGCCGCTGATGTCGTAGATGGCGATGTTACAGCTGGAATTATTGTCACAGGCTCGGTGGATGTTAATACTGCAGGAACTTACATCTTAAGCTACAACGTTTCTGATGCTGCCACTAATACCGCAACAACGGTTACTAGAACGGTAGTTGTTGCAGATACCACTTTGCCAACCATCGCCTTACTAGGTAGCAGCATTGTTAATCACGAACAAGCAGCGACTTACACTGATGCTGGCGCAACGGCCAACGACAACATTGATGGCGTTATTAGTGTAAATATTGTCGTAACCGGCTCTGTAGATATTAATCTACCTGGCACTTACACACTCAGCTATAACGTTAATGATGCAGCAGGCAATGCCGCAGTAACGATTACACGAGATGTTATCATTGCAGATACTTCAGCACCTGTTATTACCCTAACAGGCAGCGCTACTGTAAATGTAGAACAAGGTTCCAGTTATAGCGATGCAGGAGCAACTGCTTCGGACAATGTCGACGGAAACATTAGCGCAAGCATTATCGTCTCAGGAGATATAGTTGACCCTAATACATCTGGCACTTACATCATTCGATATGATATCTCGGATGCTGCCACCAATGCTGCTACACAAGTTACTCGTACAGTAGTCGTCACTGATACTACAATCCCCGTTATTAGCCTGCTAGGTATAACGCCTACAAATCATCAACAAGGTACGGCTTACATAGATTCAGGCGTAACAGCCATCGATAATATCAATGGAGACATCGCTATAAATGTCGTTGTCACGGGAACTGTAGATGTTAATACTGCATCGACCTATACATTAACGTATAACGTATCAGACGGGTCTGGTAATGCTGCTATAGCAGTTACACGTGATGTTATCGTGGCTGACACTGCACCTCCTGCTATCACGTTGATTGGTGGAACTTCAATTAATCATGAACAAGGTGATACATATACGGACGCAGGCGCTACTGCAACCGATACAATTGATGGCGAAGTTACTGCAAGTATTGTTGTAACTGGCACAGTAGACATAAATACTGCTGGATCTTATATCTTAAGCTACAACGTATCAGATATCGCAACGAATGCAGCCACGACGGTGACTAGAACAGTGAATGTCTCAGACACCATAGCTCCCGTCATTACACTACAAGGCGACACGACTGTTGATAGTACTCTTGGGCAGCTATTTACAGACCCAGGCACTACCGCATCAGATAATATTAATGGTGATATTTCAGCCAATGTTGTAACGTCTGGAACGATTGATATCAATACCGCAGGTACTTATATTCTTAGCTATGATGTTGCCGATACCGCTGGCAACAACGCAACAACCGTCAACCGTACGGTAAATATTGTCAGCCCCGTTATTGTTTCAATTGAAGCCGAAACCGCCACAATTGGTGGCGCTCATGTAGCTGCATCAACCAACGCAGGGTTTACCGGCTCAGGCTATATTGAACATTCAGGCGAGGGTTATATTGAATATACCTTTACTGCATTTTCTGTCCCTTATGATTTAACTGTTCGTTATGCACTTGATACTGGCGACAAGCCTTTGGAAGTAATTTTAAATAGCGCCTCATTAGGCAATCTATCTTTCCCATCAACGGGTAGTTTTACTACTTGGGGAAATACTGCAACATTTTCAATCACTCCATTATCAGGCTCCAACACTATTCGACTACAAACCACCGGGACAAGCGGCGCAAATGTTGATCAACTTACTTTGACACCTCAATAGATGTTGAACTTATCCGGAGTCAAAGCAATGAATAAACACTTTATGATCGCAGTGGTTACAAGCTCTTTCTTAACAGCATGTGGTGGTGGCGGAGGAGGTGGTGAAGAATCCGATCAAATAATACCTCCTTCAGCCTCCCCTTTAACTGGCGCATTTATTGATAGTCCAGTCAAAGGATTAAGGTTTGAAACCCCTACTCAATCAGGCTTAACGAATGAACTTGGTGAATTCATTTATCTAGCAGGTGAAACCGTTACCTTTTATGTGGGTGGAACCTTGCTAGGTGTTGCCCTAGGTGACGATGTAATCAGTCCATTTAGCTTATTAGGCATTCAACCACTTAGCACAGAATTTAGTATCAGTAGTGCTTTAGCTGGAAATGAAGTTAATAGTTTTGACAGAGCGATTAACATTGCCACACTACTACAAACACTTGATATTGATGACAACCCTGAAAACGGTATAGACTTGGGAACAAGTCACGCTGATTTAGCAAACCTAGAAATATCAATAAACATTAAAGCCCGACACTTTGAAAATCAAGAGTCAATATCCAAGGCTAAAGCACTGACAGGCATAACCAATGTACGAAGCTATGGTGATGCAGCTCAACACATTTATCAATCATTAGGCATTAGCGTAGAATCCAATCTAGCGTCAAGCTTTACCTCAAAACAAAATGATGAACAACTTGAGTCTGTAAATTATGAATATAACCCTGAAGGACAGCTAACCACAGAAAACACAGACTCCAACAGTGATGGCGCAACAGACATCACGAAAACCTATAGCTATGATGATAATGGTAATTTAGCGCAAATCACCAACTCTGCAACGGAGACCGTAGAAACCTTAACTTACGACACAAACAATAATATACTCACACGCCTTATTGATACTCCACATGGGAACGACTCAAATGAGTCCTACCTCTATACGGATAATAAGCTTGAGCGCTTTAGTCTCGATCAAAACGCTGATGGGTCAGTTGAAGTAAGTACTGAGTATTTTTACAATTCGCAAGGCGATATTACTCGCTATGAAGTTGATCGAGATGGCGATGGCGTCGTAGACTCTGTTTCTTCCTATTCATACTTAAATAATTCGTTGTTATCTTACTCAGAAGACAACGATAATGACCTAATTCCCAATATACTCATTGCTTACACCTACGATGAAAATGGCAACCGTACATCTCAAAATGTAGATCTTTCTGTAGAAGGCGTACCGAATACAATAGCCACATTTACTTATGATAAAAATAATAATGCTATTCGTTATGAACAAGACAAAGATCTTGATGGACTGCCAAATTATATTGAAACGTATACATATGATAAGAATAACAACAGAACCAGCTATAAACGTGATATAGACGCAAATGGAACTTGGGATGTTTTCACTCAATATTTCTATGACCGCAATGGAAATCGAATAAAAATGCTTGAAGATAATGATGGAAATGGAATTGTCGATAAAATTTGGACTGGTGATTATCAACCAGCAATATTGGATAATAGCTGGGATGCAATTTTAGGAAAGTTATAAAGTTATACGTCCAGTTAAATAACTAAAAAACCTGCAGCCGCAGGTTTTTTTAAGCCTCTTTTAGCAACTCTTCTTACTACGCAATAAATTTTAACTTATTATTTGAATAGCTAATTCTTATCAAAACAGTACCTGCTTTTTTTATAATTTTTGATGTAAATTCAACTCACCCAAAACAGCAGCTTTTTGTTACATTTCGTAACTATTTATATATTTATAATTCAATTTATATTGCATAATAGCCAGCTCATTGACGGAGTTACCGTAAATGAGCTCATAAATAAATTTTTACAGAGCCAAACTATTCGAAAGGATTGGACGGAAAACTGCGGGCCTTATTTCGTTTGTAAGAAGGTAGCCGAGTTGCAGTACGATATTAAGGATATCAAAATAATGAATAAACTAATTACTAAGGCGCTTTTAGCTTTTGCTCTATGTTTCAGTGCTAGCAGTTTTGCAGGTGTAATTACTGACACTGTAGTACAAAACGAGTTTTTAACGACTTGGACATCACACACGTATAGCCACGACATCAATGATAACGGCTTTACACTTGGCACAGCGCTAAGTGGAACACTAGAAATCAGTATTGGTGATGATGCAGATAGCTGTGGTTGGACTACTCTATCTGGCTGTGAAGTAATCCTTTTTACCGTTGAAGATTTCGATTTCGACACAGGTAGCGTAACATTAAGCGGGCTTCAGACTAACCTAGATGTAAAAGCTTTAGCTGAATTGAATGCAGATGGCTTATTAGATGTAACCGTTACTTCAATTTTAGGTGACTTTTATGTTGGTGATTCAGTTCTAACTGTTAACACTGCTGACGTACCAGAGCCAAGCTCTATGGCTTTATTCGGCCTTGGTCTTCTAGGACTGGGTCTAACTCGTCGTCGTATCCAGCAAGCATAAGTTTTTCTTAAGGACCAGGCCATGCCGGCCTAGTCCTTATTAGCCCCCCGGTCACCCTTCCTTTCAAAAATTCTCTAAATCGCATTCAAACGTTCCCCCAAAAGCTACCACGGTCTTTGAAATAAGCCTCTCTAAAAGCCCGAAAATATTTGTATTGTTAGTCACTATTGGCGCTAATATAAACGTAAATACATTGAATAAATGTTATATCCAAAAACTTTCAATTATATTTAACTAAGCTTTAATCCGACACTTAGAATTATAAATTATGGTAGGTATTTTCCATGGAGTACGTAAATAGTAATTAGAACAACTATTAAGTTTCTAGGGTGCTGAAGGCTTACCAGATTGCCACTTCTTGAATAGCGCTCCTGCCTACTGCATATTTTTGTTTAATGCTTGTAACAAGTGGTTATTTGGAAACAGGCTGGTAGCAAGTATTATCTGAGCTCTGGCACGTTCGGTTTCGCCCTCTGCCAGTAATATCTCAGTATGAGCAAGAATTTTATCCTGAATAGACTCAATAGCACTTTGGGCAGTCTCGTTAGCAGAGTCCAACTCAAGCACCAATCGATAAGCATGATAGGCGTTGCTGCCTTCCGGAGAAATTAGCCGCCCAACCCTGAAATGTAAATTTGCTGTTTTCAACAAACGATTTACTTTCATTTGCCGTTCTGTAGATATGGTCATATCTTTTATTAATGGCGTTATTTTATTAATTGAAGGTAGCTCATCTGAAACTGAGTCTATTAGCGCCGTATCAGTCAGAGATTTGCTTGCTGGCTCTGAAATAAAATAAGTGACGACCAGTATGATCCCGCCCATAACAAAACTCGTAACCATCAAAAACCAATTACTTGTTAATAACCTTTTCAATGAGCCATCTGACGGTAACAGCCTAGCTTTCGGTTTTATGACATCTGCCTTCGCCTTTAAACGTCCTAACTCTGCCAAAAATTCTTCCGCACTTTGAAACCGTTTATTAGGATCCTTTTCCAACGCTTTTCTTATGATGACTTTAAATAATTGGAGTAGTTCGGGCTCACTGATTTCAAGTTTGTCAAAATTGCTATCTTCCAGTTTCGCAGTCTCAGACAATGGATTTCCAGCAATCGGTTTAAGGCCCGACACTAATTCATAAAAAAGCACACCGGTACTATAAATATCAGAGCGAGCATCGGTTTTTATTCCTAACGATTGTTCGGGTGATGCATATTGTGGAGTTCCCAGTATCTGACCAGTTTGAGTGATGTCCGAAGCTTCGATTTTAGCGATACCAAAATCTGCAATTTTGATCGAGTCATCTTCTAACCATAGAATATTTGCTGGTTTAATATCACGGTGTACGACCCCCCGTTTATGTGAGTAGGCCAGCGCATTAAGTATTTGATTTATGATATGCAACGACATATCAAGATTAAAATGCATACCTCGTGACAAATAATCCTTAAGGCATTTTCCTTCGACATACTCCATCACAAAAAAAGGTGTACCCTCTTCATTAGTCTGATATTCGTAAACTCCGACAATATTAGGATGAACCAAACTTCCTTCAGCTTTGGCTTCTCGAGTGAACCGGTCCCTTAACTCCTTTCCGGCCTTCCCTGCTAAAAGACTACGACGAATGGTTTTAATAGCGACTTCACGGGCAAGTTGAGGATCATACCCTTTATAGACCACGCCCATACCGCCTTCGCCAAGTACCCCCTGTATCAGGTACTTGCCCAGACGTTCTGGATCACTTAACATTTTGCTCTGAGAATTCTCAACCATATTTCATTTAGCACTTTAGCTGAATAGATTTATGCACAGATTATGAGCCTGTTTCTCACATCTGGTTGGGGGGACTTAAAATACCCAACATATAGCAAACACTATTTCTAAAGATAGTACGGTCTCAAATAAACACAACGTGAAGGAACAATGGATTCTAAGCAACAAGAATACAATTAAGTGGGATTAAAAAAGAATTCTCCTGCTTCGTGACCAGCCAAGTGTATTGGCGCATATTGAGGCACTTGAGTAATTTCATTGGGATTCTGTGCAATTCGTGACAACACTTTAGAATATAGAGAGTAACCTTCTAATAGGCCTTTATTCTCACGTAAAATGCCTAGAAATGCTTTCGCAAAGATTGAATGGCTACCGCCTCCGCCATCTAGTACCGGCTCTAAACCACCCGAAGTGAGAGTAATACGCGCTCTCGCTTCAAGCATAACCTCAACCCACTCTTCACGCAGTTCGGTAGGAATATCCATCTCAACCCGCGCTAAAGGACTTTGGGTCAGTGTTCCGGCATAACAAGAATCCGCGACGACTAATACGTGCTTAGCTTTAGTGACATTAAGAATATCGGTAATAGCGGTATTCGAAATCCAGTTCGAACTATTATCTAATTCCGCATCGATTGGTAACCAGTAGCCCCGGTTATTGGATTCATCTAACCTGCCGTGACCTGCGTAATAAATGAGTAAGTTATCTTCTTCTTTTAAATTTATTCGCATTTCATTCAATGCCGATAAAATTGAATAGCGGTCAGCATTCAATAATAAGCGAGTATTGAAATTATAACGGCGACTAAGCAACTGTTCTGTCATTTTCGCGTCATTAACTGCAGTACTCAAAGTAGAATAATGCTCATAATTATTATTTCCGATAATCAACGCGTAGTATTGACCAGTGACAACTTCTTTTACTCCATCTGATGCCATACCCTGTTTGAATGTGGCTGTAATATTTTTCGCCTGTCCCTCTCCTTTTCCATAGGTAATGAATGAGAATGAAACAGCGGCACGACGCCCTTTATTATCGACTACAACCACTTCTACAGGAGTAGGATCTCCCTGCAAGGGTACGGAGGAACGAAATAAGTTATTGAGACCAAGATTTTGCGTTTTACCGTTCACACTCAATGACATTAAACCTGCAGGCGCATTTACTTTACCAATGATTTGTCGTTCTCCTTTAAATGAGCGTAAACGCACTGAAGGTAAACTACGCGTGAGCACGACAGGAGGTTCAATAATTTCAATCCCAGGAAAGTCATTGACGGCTAATAGCTCAGAGACAGGAGGAAGCGCAGCTGGCGGTGATGAGAACGTTAATTCATTCTGAAAACGAATGGCTTCATCTTGTAAGTTCTCAATTTGTCGACGCTGCGAACTAACTAAAGCCAACTGATGTTGGAAACGCTCCGTGACCTGGCCTAATTTCTCCTGTTGTTTCTGTAAATCAACTGCATGTTGGTCACTAAGTTTTGTTAGGTGCTGTGCCTGCTGGTTCCTTTCTAAGCTTAACTCAGCCTTACTTAACAAGAGTTGTTGCTCGGTATTCTTACGATTGAATCCAAGCTCTGCTAATGACTTATTCAACGTAGATAATTGCTGTTTCAACTCATTATTCTCGGTACTTAATGTTTGCTGATCACTTTCTAAATCTAACAATGCATCGTTAAGCTGTTGTTTATCCTGACTAGTTCCTACCTCAAGCCCTTGGTAGCGTTGACGCGCATCAATTAGTGCGCGGGTTTTCGTGGCTAGGTCATCCTGTAAAGCTAGAATTACCGGAGTCAATTCAGAGCTACTAGCCTGAGCATGCTGCAGTTTTAGCTCAACATCGGCATGTGCTTTCTCTGATGTCTGTATTGATTTTTTCGCCACAAGTAAATGTTGCTGTATTTCTTTTAACTTTTGCTGGTAGTCGGTCTTTGCTGCTTCAGCTTGAGCCAAACGCGTTTGTAAAGACTGTTTATTCTTATCCAACTGATTGTTTTGCTGATTAATCTTAGCCAGCTTTTTTTCCAAATTTTGTCGAGCACTTTCGAGCTGGTTAATTTCACCTACAAGGACTGTTTCTTTCTCAGACAGTTGTTGTTGGCCTACTTTCACGCTGTTTACGGTATCTTGAGCCAAAGCTAAGCGGGAGTTTGTTTGTGTTAGTTGATGTTCTCGGTCAGCTAAAGTCGTTTTGAGTGCTGCAAGTTGCTCTTGATACTGTTTATTTTCATTCGACAGAAGTGTGTGTTGTTCAGATAAATCCTTGAGTGCGGCTTCCGAGGACTTTAACTGAGATTTTTTGCTCGTTTCAAGTGCTGCGACTCTTTCTTGTTCATCGATTAAGGCACGAGTTTTAACGGCTAGATCATCTTGTAAAGCGATGATCACGGGTGTCACGTTATCACTCTCTCCTTGTTTTTCTATCAAGCTTTGTTCAAGCACTAAAAGGTCATTTTTAGACTGGGAAAATCGCTGTTTAGATGTCTCCAATTCCTTATTGACACTTGAAATTATTTGCTGATAACTCAAGCGATGCTTTTCATTGTTCGCCAGTCGTTGTGCCAATGTATACTGACTATTTTCAAGTTGTTTATTGCGCATATTAGATTGTTTGAGCTGTTGCTCTAACTGTTCGCGCTCCGACTTAAATTGTTTAATATCAGCGACTAAAATCGAATCCGACGACTCTTCGCTGCCATTTAACGTTACAGGAAACGTTGCGGAAAGAAGCGTAAGCTCTGTCAAAGATTGTTGAGTACTGACCAAGTCTTTTTCTGTTTTCGACAGTGCTTCTGAACGTTGATTCAGTGTGCTGCTGACATCAATCAAATTCTGTTCTAGCTTCGAACGTTGTCTTTGTTGCTGCACTAATTCAGTTTCTAAAACTTCATAACTTTCACGTGGTACATAGCCAGCATTCAAAGTAGAAGCAAACATCAAGTCGTCATTATTTATGCCCGAAGCCTGGCGATAGAAATTTAACGCAAGCTGAAGATCCTTTTGAACACCAAGGCCTTTTTCATAGAGATTACCTAGGTTAATCTGCGCCCGAGATAAGCCTTGTTTTGCTGCCTGTTGATACCAATGAGCGGCTACTTTGTAGTCAGATATTAAACCCAGCCCTTTTTCGAAAATTTCTCCAACATAGTTCTGCGCTTCAGCATCACCAACTTCAGCCATAGGTAGCCATATTTTAAGTGCGGTACTGTAGTCAGCTCGGTCATAAGCCACATACTCACCCCCACGAATTTCACAATCACCCGTTGTTGTTTTAACCGGTCTTCGCTGAGTTAAATAGGTTAAATTACTGCCAAGTTTTCTGACTTGCCCTGGTAACAAACAATCAACAACCAAAAAGGCACTAGCATCCTGCCCTTCGCTTATCGTTGCCAAACCACCTTTTACGTTTGACTCACAACTCGTTAAAAGCGTTGCTATGACGAGCCCAAAAATTGTAACAAATCTTAACTTATGGACTCCCTGCTGAAATCCATCAAATCGATTTAACCAACGCGAGGCAGCAATTTGTTTCCAGTTCGATAAAAAAGACAGGTATTTAAACGAAAGTGCTCGATTGAATAGGTCTGCTTTTATTTTCATGATAAACACTCCTAGTTAGCCATATAAACACAATTAAGGATGTTTTAAGAAACATAACCTACTACGGACATAGCTACAATAGCTCTGATAGACTCTTACGATTGATTAAACTCATATCTAATCATCTTTATTTATATAGCCTTTAAATCGTTATTTGATCCATTAGCTGTAGGCTCTACTACTTTATCACCCGTAAAAACGGGGCCTAAGCCCCATATCATTTACAGCCGATAATGCTTAACTAACAGTAGCGTTACCAATTCCGAACACATTCATCCAATTTGATTGGCTAAGATTCTGGTCAACCGGAGCGTAAACGATACCATTACCACCATTGATGCTTTGATTATTAGTAACGGCACCCGCATTATTTTGCGCTAACCCAAAACCAAACCCCTGAGTAATATCAGCCACTTTATTTGTCAATGAAGTAGAGCCATCTAATAAAATAGCTAATGATTGTGGTAGCTGGTTATTACCACCAAGTACGCCGGTCATTCCCTTGCTATCTAATTCTTTACTTACATTTAAATCGGTAATTTTTAACATAGTTAATTCCTCAGTAATTTTTGAAATTAATAATTTTAAAGTTTATATCTCTATAAATATGCTTTCATTAACTGACTGATACGTTGCCGATTCCGCTGACATTCATATCACTATACTGATCAAGGTTTTGATTCACAGGGGCATACGTTAAGCCATTGCCACCGTTTATTGCTTGGTTATTCGTTACTGCTGCCGCATTATTTTGAGCAAAGCCAAACGCAAACATTTGATCCACATCAGCGACTTTTGAATCTAGGCTCGTAGAGCCATCCAAAATAGCGAATGGGTTAAAACCACCGCGTACGCCGGCCATTGTTTTACTGTCTAATTCTTTATTTACTGCTAGGTCTTTAATGTTCAACATAATTTTATCCTCAAATATTTTAATAAGTGTCGTTTAACTAATTATTAGCTTACTGATACGTTGCCTAGACCAGATACGTCCATCCAGTTAGATTGACTCAAGTTCTGATCAACTGGCGCATACACGATTCCGTTTCCACCGTTTATTGCCTGGTTATTCGTAACTTCACCCGCATTGGTCTGGGAAAGTGCCAATTGGAATATTTGATCTACATCCGCCACTTTGTTATTTAATGAAGTAGAACCATTAATTAAAATTGCGAAGGGATCGAAACCACCTCGTACACTCGCCATCGTTTTACTATCTAATGCTTTATTTACTGTTAGGTCGGTTACTTTCAACATAATTATTGCCTCGGGTTATTAATACATTTTTTGCTAATTTTAAAAGTTATGACACTGTTGCCAGTTCATATCTTAGATATTGCAGGCCTTGTGCCAACTTGACCAGATCAAGCTAATAAAAACATAACCAGCTGATATTTAACTGTTTTTTATTTTCAACTTGAAATTAAAACTAAATCACCACGTTATTTTCAACCTTATAAACCTGACTCAAACCAACATAAAACTATGCTTAGTTTGAAAATAAACAACAGTTTAATATTGTATTTAGAATCAATTTTTCTGAATTTATTTATCTGTTATGTCTATAACCAGTGATATACCGTAAGCCATGATTTAGTGGTGAGCTTGGTCCTTAACTGAACGATAAAATGACTCATGCATTCTTAAATTTCAGGCAAAAAAAACCCGCAATAATTTGCGGGTCATAAAAATATATTCACGATTACGACACCTTGATGTTACCAATGTCATAGACTGACATAGCGCTTCCTTGAGTAAGCGTTTGATTTACTGGCGCATACACAATTCCATTGCCACCATTTATTGCCTGGTTATTCGTTACTGCTGCCGCATTATTTTGGGCCAGATCAAAGGCAAACAGTTGATTTGCATCAGCGACTTTGGAGGTCAGGCTTGTAGAGGTATCCAAAATAGCGAATGGGTTAAAGCCACCGCGTACTCCGGCCATTGTTTTACTGTCTAATTCTTTATTTACTGCTAGGTCTTTAATGTTCAACATAATTTTATCCTCAAATATCTTAATAAGTGTCGTTTAACTAATTATTAGCTTACTGATACGTTGCCGATTCCGCTGACATTCATATCACTATACTGATCAAGGTTTTGATTAACTGGGGCATAAATTAAGCCATTGCCACCGTTTATTGCTTGGTTATTTGTTACTGCAGCCGCATTATTCTGAGCTAAGCCTAATGAAAAGATCTGATCGACATCGGCTACTTTATTGTTTAATGATGTAGAGCCATCAATCAGAATCGCGAAGGGATCAAAACCACCTTTTACGCTCGCCATTGTTTTACTGTCTAATTCTTTATTTACTGCTAGGTCTTTAATGTTCAACATAATTTTATCCTCAAATATTTTAATAAGTGTCGTTTAACTAATTATTAGCTTACTGATACGTTGCCTAGACCAGATACGTCCATCCAGTTAGATTGACTCAAGTTCTGATCAACTGGCGCATACACGATTCCGTTACCACCGTTTATTGCCTGGTTATTCGTAACTTCACCCGCATTGGTCTGGGATAGTGCCAATTGGAATATTTGATCTACATCCGCCACTTTGTTATTTAATGAAGTAGAACCATCAACCAAGATTGCGAAGGGATCGAAACCACCTCGTACACTCGCCATTGTTTTAATATCTAATGCTTTATTTACTGTTAGGTCGGTTACTTTCAACATAATTATTGCCTCGGGTTATTAATACATTTTTTGCTAATTTTAAAAGTTATGATACTGTTGCCAGTTCATATCTTAGTTATTGCAGGCCTTGTGCCAACTTGATCAGATCAAGCTAATAAAAACATAACCGACTGATATTTAACTGTTTTTTATTTACAACTTGAAATTAAAACTAAATCACCACGTTACTTTCAACCTTATAAACCTGACTCAAACCAACATAAAACTATGCTTAGTTTGAAAACAAACAACAGTTTAATATTCTATTTAGAATCAATTTCTCTGAATTTATTTGTCTGTTTTGTCTATAACCAGTGATATACCGTAAGTCATGCTTTAGTAGCGAGCTTGGTCCTTAACTGAACGATAAAATGACTCATGCATTCTTAAATTTCAGGCAAAAAAAACCCGCAATAATTTGCGGGTCATAAAAATATATTCACGATTACGACACCTTGATGTTACCAATGTCATAGACTGACATAGCACTTCCTTGAGTAAGCGTTTGATTTACTGGCGCATACACAATTCCATTGCCACCATTTATTGCTTGGTTATTCGTTACTGCAGCCGCATTATTCTGAGCTAAGCCTAATGAAAAGATCTGATCGACATCGGCTACTTTATTGTTTAATGATGTAGAGCCATCAATTAGAATTGCAAATGGATCAAAACCAC
>Ga0209184_1000798_pt1 | contig 27363 bp, 22 predicted proteins | sample EN8Hudsemesocosm_2_FD_184627 | JGI IMG/M metagenome (GOLD analysis project Ga0209184, IMG submission 184627) | Methane-oxidizing microbial communities from mesocosms in the Hudson Canyon - EN8C Hudson Canyon (SPAdes) (version 2) | ecosystem: Environmental > Aquatic > Marine > Cold seeps | place... | reverse complement strand
GTTAGGCCATAGGGCATCCCAACTATTTTGTTGGCCGCTTGTCATTCGACCACTTCGAATTACAAAACTACGAATAGGTCGGTTCTTAAGTGCTTCATTCGTCATACATATTCCCACTACAGATGTTTATTTTAGCTTAAATTTTTCAGGAAACTGAAAGCCATTGGCTATAAATTGCGCGAATGATAGGAGTGGGAGGGGTAAATATCAAGAGACAGCGGCAGATAGTTGGCTAGATTCTACAAATGTTTTGATTTGATCGCGTACTAAGCGGTAACTGACGAGGGTTTCCGCTTCGTTTTTAGCATTTTTGGCTAAAGCGGGTGGGTCATCAAAAGGAATATGCTTTACTGAAAGTGTTGATGGCAGTGATGGGCAATGATTTGCAGCATGATCACAAACGGTGACTACAAGGTCGAAGGTATTACCTTTCAGCTCATCGACATTTTTAGAGTATTGACCCGTCATATCGACTCCCGACTCAGCCATAACGGAAATGGCAAAAGGGTTCATGCCATGCGTCTCGATACCAGCAGAGAATGCTTGCCACTCGTTTGATTTTAATGTGTTGACCCATGCTTCTGCCATTTGGCTTCTACAAGAATTTCCCGTGCAAAGAAATAGCACCTTTTTTGGCTGTGATGGCATGTTTTAATCCTATGCAATGAATAGTAAATCACCTTACTGCAGATTAGGACTTACAATCCTTAAAATAATTCCTTTAAAAATAGCTTATTTTTTTACTTTTGGTAACGGAATAGGTTAAAAATTAATCATATTACGAGAAGTTTAGGTTTATACTTACATTATCAGCTCATGCAATGCGATTGTGAGCTGTCTTCCTTGAAACACCTTATTAGGAGCGTGCCTTATTTTTTAGGACGTCGCTCCTCTTTTTATGTGTTTTCATTACCATGGCTTAATTGAAATAATTTGGGTCGAACCATTTTTTTATAATCTGTGGGGGTTAAGCCTACCTTTGTTTTGAAAACTCGCGAGAAATAGGCCGTATCTTTATACCCTACATTCTCGGCAACGTCTTGCACGGTTAGATCGGTTGTTTTTAATAAATCTCTGCCATTTTCGATACGTAAATCTTGAAGGTATTGGTTGGGGGTCATGCCTAAGGCTTGCCTAAAACGACGCGTAAAGGTTCGCACAGGCATTTCTGCTTTTTCTGCCATCTGAGGGATATCGATTTCTTCATGGCATGATACTTTTAGCCACTCTTGTACTTCAATAATTGACTCATCTGCATGTGCGGCATTACCAATCGAAAACATGGGTAAGTCATAGCTGCTGCCTACTTCATGCTCGAAGTGACGTTCAGCCATTTGGCGGTGTTTCAAACCAAAGGCTTGGCCGATTAAATGGAAGACTAAATCAGATAAAGCATTGATGCTACCCGCGCAATAGATGCCTTGGCCATAGGTGATAAAGTGTTGTCGCTTAAGCTCAATTTTGGGGTAACGCGCTTCGAAGTCATCGAAGAAATACCAGTGTGTCGTGGCTGGGCAGTGATCTAATAAACCGGCTTGCGCTAAAAAATAAACACCGTTACCTGTCGCGATAAATTTTGTGCCGGCTTCATAGCGTTCTTTGAGTAACGCGGGTAAATGGGGGTATTTATTGAGAATATACGCAGGATTACGCCAGCCAGGTGGAATAAATATCCAATCCATATGGCCTAAATCTTGAAGGTTTTTTTCAATATTTAAGGGAATTTCACCCGCAACTTGAGGCTGCTCGTCAACGATTTTTACGAGGTTTAACTCCAGCTGACGGCCTTCTCTATCCATTTTAGCCATGGCATTTACGGCTTTAAGAATTTCATAGGGCCGTGTTACACCAGAGAATAAAACGCGGTCATAAATTAAAAATGCTGCGTTGATCATGCTAAATTACCCTGTTTGGCTGTTTTGTTATATAAAGTGCTATTTAGGTCGTTTATACTAGCGGATCACTTATTCACATGGAAGATAATCGTTAATAAGAACACACTTTCTCAAAAATCTTCTTTCAATAATTTTGAAACTAAAATGCTTGAGAAAACTTAACGCCAATTGCGGTGGGTTCTTCTATCCAACCTAATGACGGTAAGGTTTTAGACGTGAAGTTTACTTTCTGGCGTTTATTTTGGGTGAAATTTCCTAAATTTTGAACATAAAGCTGAATCTTGGTATCGTCAACAGCCAAGGTAATTGAGGTATTTAGTCTAATATCTTTGCTAAATCCATCAAGCCCATCTACTTCTTGTTGATGCTTTTCCAAAGCGGCTAAATTCTCATTGTATTGCGCTAGTTCACCGCTACTTAGAGTACTGGTATCGACGTTACTATAGGCATTCTGATACATGTTAAAGATTTCATTGCCGTATTGATATTTCCATATTACGCGAGCATCTAAATGAAATGTCCATTGATTATTGATTTTGTAGTCTAGCCATATCTTGGTTTGTTGATTCGCCCAATCATTTACTGAGTCACCTGTACTCGTGAGAGTCAGGTAATCGGTTGTATACAACATATCGGAGTAGCTTACAGATTGAAGGGCGGAGCCATCTGCTAGTTTTAGTTGGAAGTCCCAGTCTATCAGTTCATAAAAGGAGTGGTTAAATCCTACTGAAAGTGATTCCGTTTTATAGCTGATTTCAGGTTCAATGCCATAGGCTTTTATCACGCCAAGTAAATTAGCATTATTTCCATCATAGGAAATGATTTCAGACTCATTGTGGTAGGCGGTGAGTGAAAACTGAAGGTTGTCAGTATGCATTCTGCTATACGAAACTTCGTAAGTGATATTTTGTTCCGGCTCTGCTTTTTTATTATTTAAATGCAACCAGTGTAATTCAATGAGGGTGTTCATTCTTAAGGACTTTTGCCATGAAGTTTTTACGTGATTTTTTTCGTCAATTTGATATAACAAGGCTAATCGTGGGGAATACATATTGTTTGTTTGATCATTTTTATCCGCTCGACCAGAAATGATGGTTTGTAGTTGAGGAAGTATTTGATACTTTAGTTCAGACGCGAGTGAGTAGGTATTAGAGGTCCAGCCATTGGTAAACTCAGCGACCTTGCTTGCTTTAAACGTCCCACCTTTACCATCACCCAAGTAAATAGAATCATCACTAATGAATACTTTCCCTCCTGTTCTTGTAATGAAACTCTTATCAGAACTTCCCCAAGGTGAAGATAAAGACATGTGCGAATATTCAAACGCCGTGGCAAAGTCTAATGTTGGCGATGGTGAATATTCAAAAGTAGAGCGTGCGAATAACTCATCTTCTGAAAAAGCATAACTCCTGTTTAACTCATGGGTATTGGAGAGGTCAGCCTGTTTAGCTTTGGTTTCAATCGCATCTTCCGAGTCATAACTTATTAAGGTCTTCATATTTAACGATGGGGTGATGTTAAAAGTATTTTCTAGTCCCGCAATATAATATCGAGTTTGAAATGCCCGCCAATCTTGCATACTTCCTTGTATTAATCGTTGTGTGGAAGGGTTACTTTGCCCCGAATTATTGTACCTAGACCAAAAACGCCATTCATCATTGAACTTTACATCAAGGTACAGTTTTATTTGTGGCTCATCATCATAGTCAGCATAGTAAGACTGCAAGGGGAAAGAGTCAGAACCAGTAAAAGCGTCTGTACCTTTATAACCTAGCTCTCCATTTGATAAGGTTTGGAAGACATCGTAATCTTCAGCGCCGCTAGTACGTGTGAAACTACCGTGGAAAAAGACTTTGCTTTCAGCAATATCTTGTCCATAACTTAGTTTTATACCTTTACTATCGTAAGTAGGGTTAGTATGTAGGGCTACTTTCAAACCCTGCTCATTTTGTGCTTTTTTGGTGATGATATTGATCACACCTGAGATAGCGCCGGGGCCGTGGGTGACAGAGCCTGGCCCTCGAACCACTTCAACCCTTTCAATATCGTCCATATCCCAGTTGCGCAGCTCGACCATGGCTCCTTCATGAGTTTTTTGGTTGATAGCATTGCCATTAACCAGTAACAAGGTGTGATTGTGTCTTTCACCGAGTCCTCTTAAGCGTATCCTTGGACTGGTATTTGTGTCTGAGATGACCATTAAACCTGGTACATAAACTGCTAAAACATCGATTAGATTTCTAGCGGGAGTTCGTTGAATTTGATCTTGATCGATGACAGTAATGGAAGAGGGATTACTGCTTAGAGTGCTAGACGTTAGCGAGGCGGTCGTAATTTTTAGCTGGGATAACTCTTTCAATGAAAGTGAAAAAAGATCTTGTTGTGATGCGACGGATAGTGATTTGGCCGATACAAGGGAGGATAATAAGCAAATAAATACTATGATAAAACTGAAAATAAGTAGGACTCTATTGGCAATGTTTATCATTTTTTCCTCCAAAACATTGGATCATTGACCTATATATTGAGCTTTGGTGTTGATTAGTTCATGCTAATCTGCATACTTTTCCTGAATATTTAATAGTGCTGACTGGTGCTCAAACACAAGCTCTACGAGCTCGGGGTCAAATTTGACGCCTGACATTTCTCGAATAAACTCCATTGCTTCATCTATTGGCCAAGCTGTTTTGTAACAGCGTTTATTTATTAAAGCATCTAAAACATCTGCGACGGCGGTGATGCGACCAAAAATATGAATGTCGGCACCTTTTTTACTATTAGGGTAGCCTGATCCATCCCAGTTTTCATGGTGTTCACCGGCAATTTTTGCGCCAGCACGTAGAATTTCAAGTTCTGAGGTTGAGAGGATATCGAAACCTATTTGAGCATGTGTTTGCATGATCTTCCATTCATCAGGCGTTAACTTCCCAGGTTTATTGAGTACATGATCGGGGATGGCAATTTTACCAATGTCATGCAGTGGTGCGGCTTTATATAATATATTGACCTCACGATCACTTAAATTAAGGGCGCTAGCAATATACTGGCAAGTCAGGGCGACGCGTTTAACGTGGTTGCTGGTCTCTTTTGAGCGACTTTCAACGGCCTCACTCATTCGGTAAATCATTTCTCTCTGAGTGGTTTCGACTTCTTCATACATCGATTGGTTATCAAATGCGACTCCGATATTTGCACCGAAAAGTTTGACTAACTGTTTGTCTGATTCGGTCGCTACTTTAATTCCTTCTAAGAATAATAAATTTTGACGATCGATATGCGAGTCATAAACGCCAATAAAAAAGTCATCCCCAAAGTGCTGACCTCCCGTGTTGTAAAATTTCCTTAACTTGTGATCTTCAAGGCTACTTAGTAGCTCTTCTAGGGGGCGGTGTAAAAATTTACGAAATCGACCTGTTGCAGCCAAAATTTTACTGCCAGATTCACCATGTGAGGCCGCAATGGAATCAACATTGGAATAAAATGCCCCTGTGTCAATATGTAGTAGCGCGCAAAGTTGTTGGAGAGCACCTTGGGTGAAATCATCCAAGGATTGATGGGCGAAAATTTGATTTGATGATTGAATGATTGTCTCAAGCCCTAACTTATTTTCATACAGCGTAATAATATCGCGGTAGGAGCGTAAGCATGAATAAGTAAGGGTATAGAGTTTATTTGAGGTGAGCTCTGTTTTTTCTTTGTAGTCGTTTATATCATAATTTGTGATGACTTCACGCTCAGGCGCTTGGCCTGGCTGGCCTGTTCGTAATACTAATCGAATATTAAGGTTTTTGTGATCCTCACGAATCCATCGAACTAAGTTTAGGCCTGCGTGGTCTGTTTCCATAACTACATCAATTAAGGCTACGGCAAAAGGGGTCTCACCGAGTAACATTTCTTTAGCTTCAGCTGCGCTATTTGCCGAGTGAATTTTGAGTTGTTTGCCTAAAAAATCAAGGCCTTTTAAGGCTAAACGGGTGACAGAATGAACTTCTGGCTCATCATCGACTACCAGTAGGTGCCAGAAATCTGATGCTTCGTGAGTGTCTTGATCATTACTTGAGCTTGTATCCTCAGAAAAGCTCAGCAACTCATCGCCGGTATTCATATCTACTCCCCATGCTTTATTAAACTTTATAATTACAGCTTGAGTTAAAGTTAACGAGTGACTGGTTGAATAATAGACTATTATCAACATAAATGTGTGATTAAAGAATATAATTATTAGGACATTTATTGGTATGCGGGTAGTGAATTATAGAGTGGAGAAAGTATGGCGAGCTTTTTTCCTTTTTCTACTCTTGTTTACGGCGGCTGTCGGGCTAGCGGCGCCTGATGTCCATGACGCATCAAAGGTGAAGTCGGCTTACATATTTAACTTTATTCAGTATGTTAAATGGCCAAATGAGAAGGCGATGACAACTTTTGAAATTGGCTTTTATGGTGAGAGTAAGGCCTATTATCAGTCATTGTTGAAGATGCAAGGCAAGAAAATTCGAAACTTCAAACTTAAGGTTCAAAAAGTCTCCTCATTGACTGGAAACCAAAAACTACAGCTTTTAATTATCGATAAGAATAAATCACACTCACTTTCTAATGCTGCAGAAAAGCTTCGAAATAATTCTGTTTTGTTGGTTAGTGATCATGCACGCGATAAAAAAAATACCATGCTAAATTTTGTTTCAACGACAGAAAATACGCTGTCCTTTGAACTCAATCGCTACAATATGCTTAATGCTAAACTGAGAGTCTCTCCGGATATATTGGTACTTGGCGGCACTGAACTTGATATTGCTAATGTACTTAAAGAAATGGATGAAACAATTTCAACGAGTTTGGCTGAGTTAGGGCTACAATCAGAAAAGCTGCTCGCACTTCGTGCTGCTATACAAATTCGAGAGAAGCAGCTTATGTCTCAACAAAGGCAGCTGTCTGATCAGGAGAAAAAACTATTAGTACAAAATGAAAAGTTAAAAGATCAAAAACATAAATTAGGTCAACAACTCAATATAATGGCTAAGCAGACAGATAGGATTAAGGTACAGGCCGTTGAATTAACATCTAATAAGAAGAAGTTTGCCGCTTTAAAAAGTGATTATGCCGAGGTAATGAAAAACCTTGAAAAAAGCCAAGCCCAACTTGCTCTAAATACTCAAAATCTTGTTGGTTTAAAGTATGAAATTAAAGATAAAGAGTTATCGATTAACGAATTATCAAAGAAAATTACTGATCGTAAAGCTTCATTACAGGGTTTATATGAACGACAAGCTCAACAAGAAAGAGAGATAGTAGCTAAAGAAATTGAAATAGGTAAAAATTTAGCTCGAATGGCAAAGCAGTCTTCGGTTATTCAAACCCAATATAGTGTATTGATATTTGCGGGCATTGGTCTTTTTTCTGTATTGATAATGGTAGGGGTGATTTACCATAGTAGCCGGGAGAAGCAACGCGTTAATAAACAGCTACAAGAAAATTTAAATGAGTTAGATGCAGTGAATAAACAACTAAAAAATGCTCAAAGCCAATTGGTCGAAGCGGAGAAAATGGCCGCATTAGGAGGATTAGTGGCAGGGGTAGCTCATGAGATCAATACGCCAATCGGCGTAGGTGTCACTGCAGCATCGATTTTATCTGACCGTATCGATCAATTTAATGTCGAGTACCAAAGAGGGCAACTGAAGCGTTCCTCTTTAGATGAACTATTATCTGACGCTAAAGAGTCTTCTGATATGATTTTGAGAAATTTAAGAAGAGCGAGTGAGTTAGTTCGAAATTTTAAACAAGTGGCTGTTGATCAAAGCGGAGAAGCGCGGCGTAAATTTGAGCTTAAAGCGTATCTTGAGGAATTAAGTCAAAGCCTTTTGCCACAACTTAAGCGTGATCATCATAAAATTATTATTCAAGCGAATGAAAAAATTAATCTGGATAGTTATCCTGGATTACTGGCTCAAGTTATGACAAATTTAATTATGAACTCAGTGATTCATGGCTTTAAGGGGAGAACAGAAGGGAAAATTCATATATTGCTAGAACTAGCAGAAGGTAAAGTAAGTATAGATTATGAGGATAACGGCGTGGGGCTGAATGATGAGCAGCGTGAGAAAGTATTTGAACCTTTTTATACCACCGTTCGTGGATCGGGTGGCTCTGGTCTAGGTATGTCAATTGGCTATAACTTGGTAGTCAACAAACTCAAAGGGACAATTGCTTGCGTAGACTCATCTAATGGCGCACATTTTAAAATATCATTTCCCGTATCTTAGAAAGATAGTGACTAACATCATTCAGTGATTAAATGAGCTTGCTTACCTCTGTTACCGTCCCCAAAAACAATAAAACTCAAGCCCCTGACTGCCGATCCAAGCCACGATAAGCAAGTGCCTCGCCTAAATGTGTTGTGTCGAGCTGCTCATCCCCGTTTATATCTGCCAACGTACGAGCAACACGAATCACTCTGTGAGCACCACGGGCTGAAAGCGCCAATTTATCCATGGCGCGCTCAAGCATGCTTTGAGCTTGTGGTTGTAGCGCACAAAAACGTTCTAATTCTGCAGGTTTTAATTCACTATTAAGCTTATTTTGTCGATCAAGCTGTCGTTGACGGGCCTGTTTTACGCGTTGATAAACGGTTGAAGAACTTTCGGCGGGTGCAGACTTTCCCAATAAAACGGCCCCAGCCTGAAATGCCACTTCGACATGTAGATCGAAACGATCCAATAATGGCCCCGACAGCTTCTTTCGATAATTTTGGATTTGCTGGGGCGTGTCGGTACACGCTACTTTGGGGTGCCCAGAAAAACCGCATGGGCATGGATTCATTGCGGCTAAAAGTTGAAACCGAGCAGGGAAACTGATCGTTGCGTTAGCGCGAGAGATTCGGATTTCACCGCTTTCTATCGGCTCTCGTAATACCTCAAGTACAGACCGACCATACTCAGGGAGCTCATCCAAAAAAAGCACGCCATGGTGAGCGAGTGAAATCTCTCCTGGCGAGGGGTGTGAACCGCCACCAACTAATGCAACGGATGATGCCGTGTGATGAGGGGCCCTGAAAGGAGCAGAAAAGAGTTTTTCAGTTTCACGTGGAGTACCCGTTAATGAATAGACCGATGCCACTTCAACGGCCTCTTCGTTACTTAAATTAGGCAATATGCTGGGTAAACGCGCGGCGAGCATACTTTTTCCAGTACCCGGGGGCCCATAAAAAAGTAAATTATGTCGACCAGCGGCGGCTACTTCTAATGCTCTGCGTGCTTGTGCCTGCCCTTTTACTTCGTCTAAATCAGGCAGCAAGCTATCAGGAATATCAAGTCGATCAAAGTGAACGGGAGTTATCTGACGCTGCCCTGTTATGTGCTGGCAGATTTCATTGAGATGCGTGGCTGCAAATAGTTTTTCACCATTTGACAAGGCGGCTTCTGCTGAATTTTCTATTGCGATAAAAAGCGTATTACTTTGTTTCTCGCAGGCAATTGCGGAAGGCAAAATACCAGTTACGGGTCGAAGTTCGCCGGTTAGTGCTAGTTCACCAATAAATTCATAGTCTTGTATTACATCGCTTTGGAGTTGTCCGGTCGCGACTAAAATACCGATAGCAATCGCCAAGTCGTAGCGGCCGCCCTGTTTTGGAATATCGGCTGGCGCGAGGTTAATGGTGACACGGCGTGTTGGAAAGTCGAAGCCTGAATTAATCAAGGCACTGCGAACACGTTCCTTACTTTCTCGTACGGCCATTTCAGGTAGGCCCACCATAGTCAAAGTGGGGTATAATAACCCATACATTACAAATTATGGAAAAATCACCAATGCGCCCCAAAGCTTATTCATATATTAGATTCAGCACAACGATTCAGGAACATGGTGATTCGTTGCGTAGACAGACTCAAAAAGCAATGGAATATGCTGAAAAGCATAAACTTGAGTTAGACACGAAACTAAACCTTCATGACCTAGGCGTTCCCGCGTACAAAGGAACTAACTTTACTAAGGGTGCATTGGGGCAATTTATCAAGCTTGTAGATGAAGGTACCATCCCATCGGGTTCATACCTACTTATAGAAAATTTTGACAGATTTTCACGGTTAAAGCCTAGGGAAGCCCAACCAATATTTCTTAACCTCATAAATCAAGGTATTAAGGTTGTAACACTTGAAGATGAAAAAGTTTATAACGAAGAGTTAGACACCTTTGACCTTATTGTTTCCCTGTTGAGTATGGAACGTGCTCACGATGAAAGTGCACGAAAGGGACGCCTTGTTAAAGCATCAAAAGATAATGCTAAAAGAGATGTACTAAATGGAAGTCAAAAGAAGCTTACTAAGTGGGGTCCAAAATGGCTTAACTTAAATGAAGACCGAATGGGTTATACCATAATACCTGAGCGGGTCGAACTAATTAAACGCATAATCCAATGGGTGCTTGATGGATATGGAACAGGAAAAATAATTGAAATTATTGAATCTGAAGGCATTCCACCAATGGGGTCATCTTCAGGTATTAGGATGGATAAACGGAAACCTAAACGCTGGCATATAAGCCAAATTCAAAGAATTGTTTCTAATCGACAACTTCTAGGTGAATATGAACTTAAGATAAAAAATGTCAGGGGTGAAGAAACCGTCGAAATTGTTCCTAATTACTTTCCCGCCATCATAGATGAAGATGTATTTGACAGAGTGCAACGGGTAAGAAATGAGCGTGATGTTAACTGCGATAAAGAGGGTAAACGTCGTGGTGGTGGGGGAAGAAAAGGTAAAACCTATACTAATATTTTTGCCAAACTTGCGGTGTGCGGATATTCAATCGATAACAACGCAGGTAAGTACAGATGTGAAAGCAATAACGAATACATGGTTCACGCGAATAAAGACGGAAAGAACGGCAATACGGGAAAAGTGTACCGCTCAAGGTATCTTCAATGCGGTGCAGTTAAAGAAAATACAGGGCGCTGTCGTGAGTGCAGAAAATTATGGCAGTATGATAACTTCGAAGAATCTTTCTTAACCCATGTAAAAGACATTGACGCGGCTGAAATATTTGGAACAAATGAAGGTGCAATGAATGAATTAAAAGCCATTAAGGAAAAGGTTGAGTCAAGAGAAGGTCAATTACTTCACGTAAAAAGACAGTTAGAAAAAATTGCGAAAACGTTTCTAGAGTACGAAACTATTCCTACATTCATGGTGAAACAAGGGAACGAACTTGAAGCAAAAGAAATAGAAATCCCGAAAGGCATACGAAAACTTAAAGCGGAATATAAAGAAAAAGAAGAGCAGGTCAATAATTCAAGCAAGAGTAAATCTGAGTTAATCGACTTGATTGGTGCCATGAATGGATGTACTCGCGACGACGAACTTTATGACCTTCGTTTGAGGATGTCGGAAATGCTGAAAGCGATGATCAGTCAAATCGAGGTGTATACAAGAGGACGCTTTTTCAGCGAACAATGGTTGGAGAAAATTCTGGAAAAAGTGCCTGATGAACTCAAAGCTGAAGTTGAGGACATTCAGCGGAAGAGTTTTGAACAATATAAAAAATCCACCCCAAAAGCCAAGTTAGATAAGCCATTCTTCATCATTCGTTTTAAATCTGGTAAAAGTCGTTTGGTGATGCCTCACCCTAAAGACCCTCGCTCGTTGGTTGAAAGTATGAAGTGGGATGATGATGGGGTTATTGATTACTTCAGGGATACGACAACACTTAAGTTATTTCAAAGGGGTGTTAAGTCGAAAGATGGTGACTGGCGAGGTGGAAGTTCGGTTGATAATGTAATTGATGAAGAGCAGATAAATTCATTACTTAAAGATAAATAACGTTTGTAAAAACGACTTACAACATGATGCCACTTTATGAATACAGAAAAAGTTCTGACAAACCTTATTGTTTTGTTAATTACCACATTTGCTTTAGTGGCATATGCCACACCAATGACCTTCAGTAAGGCAAAGAAACAACTACAAACGCTCTACAGCGATCACCAAACTAGTTTCTATTGCGGATGCGAATATTCACCTAAGCTCAAAGACAAATCTAAAACCAAGAAACGGCTAATACCAGATTGGAATAGTTGCGGCTATACGCCCCGTAAACAGCCCAAACGCGCCAGTCGTATTGAATGGGAACATGTAGTTCCCACACATCATTTCGGGCAGCACATGCAATGCTGGCGTGATGGTGGACGCAAAGCATGTAAGAAGGATAAGGTATTCAAAGAAATGGAAGGCGATATGCACAACCTTGTACCCGCTGTTGGTGAAGTGAACGGTGACCGGTCAAATTTCAAGTACGGTATGATCGAAGGTGAAGCACGAGTATATGGCTCTTGTGATGCGGAAGTTGACTTTAAAGGTAAACGGTTTGAACCTGCACCGAGTGTACGGGGTGATATTGCCCGAACTTACTTCTACATGTCGGAACGTTACAATATTCGATTGAGCAAACAACAACGGCAACTGTTCAAAGCATGGGACAAGTTAGACCCTATTGATGAATGGGAACGCACCAAGAATAAACGTATTGAGTCTATTCAAGGCAATTTGAACCCATATGTTCAGTAATCACATATCATCATACATTCACAACATTTCTGCACTTCGGAAATGTTGAACAACCCCAAAACTTGTTACTGGCATCAAGAACATTCACCCTAAATGTTGAAATATTGGCACGATCAATTTGAATTCAATCTTGTGGTCGGCAACGGTTCATCTTTAATCAAACGATTAAAGATGAATTGGAAGTTAAAGTTGATTAGAAGTGTCACTTGAAACTCACCAACAACCACCATTAATCACGTGTGACTTGATTGATTAGCGGTGATGCATCCATGAATTTAGTCCTTTATAAAGCTTTGATTCAACATCCAAAATGCATTACCCTCAGTATTCCACTCAACTAAAAATGGATTTTATTATGGGTAATGGATACCTAGCACTTACGCGCCGTACCGGTGAAGAACTCTTCTTATACGTCAATGATTCAAACGGATCGACAACCGAAATTAGAATTGATATGAACAAGATAAATGCTAATACGGTTAAAGTTGGAATTGATGCCCCCAAGACCGTTGATATCGTCCGTGGTGAACTGTTAAGTGAATTAGAATCAATCTAGCGGGACCACATAATGAATAATAATGGTGCGAATATTCGCACCATTACTCTAAACCACAATGGTAAATCACACCATTCATCATCACACCCACATAAATCATTAAAATAGTGGATACAAAGAGATGAAACACAAAGCCATAAGACCAAAATAAAAATTACAATCAAAGTTAATATCACATTCGTCAAATTGGTTCCCTCAGTTAGTTTGAATTCGCGAACGAAAAAATCTTGTTAATCAAAAGTTCCGTCCACTCAGATCGTGCTTCCACATCAGGAAACACCTTATCAACACCACCATCAACCAATCCGTTACCAGATGTGACAACCATGAATAATTGGGCGCGCGTTAGTCCAAAAACCTCACATAGTTGAAGATACGTTTCGATGTATTCAATCGGTAAGTCTGGTATGGATAAACGTGATGGTATTTTAGTTTTTTTCATATGCGTTCCCCTATGGTGTTGTAGGATATTTAGTCCACCACCATGGGGCGACATTGGTCAAACGTGGTTAATTGCGACCCCGTACAACGGCTTCAGCTTCAGTGTACGCGAGCTTCCATGTATCGTCACTGACTGACATACCAGCACTAGATAGCGCCGTGACACCTTCGGCAGCACGTTTAGCGTCAATTTTGGCAATATAATCAGTACTCATTGGATTGATGTTTCGACTCCGTTCGTTAGCATCAGTTATAGAGTCGTACATATGGCTGTATTCTTCAGAAAACTTTTTAATGTGGATGGTACGGGCAAGTTCGTTGATTTCAGCGTTGATGGCGTCTTCACGGTCAAGTCGATTAACTTCAGCGTCGGACAATCCATCACGGGCAGTACGGTGCTTAATAGCTTCCTCTTTCCTAAAACGGTTCATAAGACTTCCTTACTTGATGATAATTAAATGAGTCATTGCGTTGTGCTCACTGATAGTCAACACATTGATTTTTGCGGACTGGTTAAATCGTTGAACGTCGATGATTTCCCTAACAGGGTTCTCATAACGTAATTCGGTCAACCAACGGTGATAGAAGAATTGCACACCTGCATCAATGTCACCGTCATTGGTTACCAATTCGCAACGAATGAATGCATTGGGGTTATCCCATTGCCGGTAAATGTGGCACTTATTAATATCGAAGCAGGTGCTTGTGTCGAAAAATGCAAATTGCAGGTCGTAGTCAAATCCAATGATAGTGGATTCGAAATCATAGCATTCGGGTGTGAAACCATACGTTGTCATGATTGAATAGAAGTCGTGCATAGATGTTACCTTCAGTTATTGGCTTGCCAAATTTCTTGCCAATATGATCCCGAAAGTAGACGTTCATTATACGGTTTTAACCAAATCTATTCAAATGATACGCCCATGATGATGCTTTCATCGTCAGCAATATGCTGTTCCAGTTTAGCCATATCGTAAACGTAATATGTTCGTGATCGTGTATTACGATTACTATCCTTAACCTTAATAGTTATTTTATTAACACCAGCTTTGGTTATCTCAGCATCAATCTGATCACGCTTTTCCTTAATTCGACTTTTAGGGTATCCAAGGTCGTGAAGATTCTTCGGTTTGTCGTGACAGTATCCAATTTTTTTTAATTCGATTACTTGTTGACTGTCGATGAAGTCACTTAGCTCAAAGAAACCAGTCACTTCAACATCGGCACCAAGACTTTCATGACTAAACAAGTAAATGTCTTTGGGGTTACCGTGAATCAAACGTGCTCGACCAATAGCTTGAATGGTTTCACTATCACTAAAGTGCTTTTTAACTCGACGCATTCTGGCATCTACAAATGGACGATTATTCAAAGCCATACTACTTCCACCCTTCATGCGTACCGGCACATCAGCGTATTCTTTGTCCGTAGAGGCTTGCCCGAACACCCCGTAACAATAATCGTTCAGATCATTATCTGGAATCAAATATCGACCGACCACAAGCAAGCAATCAACACCTTTGAATTGATCCGTGCCGCGAATGTTACCGAAGTGACCAACATTCTGAATCCCGCACTGGTTTCCTAACCACTGACTGAAGTTCCCCTTAACACCTTTAATAGACTTGTAACTTATTAGCCCCACGTTGTCATATTTGGCAGCCAATGCTTTTAAGCCAACCACCATTTGGTTTCGGAAGCCTTCTTTATTGGAGAATTCCTTTTTCAACATCGTACGCCCCTGAAGTTGATATAGGTTAATACCATCATTAGGCTTTATGACTACAGAATGAAAATCTACACCTATAAGTTGTTTAACTACCGCTTCGTCTGCTGTGGCGTCCAAGAACAATGTGGGCGTGTCCTTATATCGATCGGCAATGGGGCTTAAGATTGATGCACGAAGTTTAGTGCCGTCTAAACGAATTGATTTAATGTATTCAACTTCACCTGTCACCGCATAATCCGCGAGTCGTTCCAAAATTAGGCTGTGCGGTGTACCAACCTTCTTTAAGCTATCGGCTATGAATTGTCTGGCATTATAGAATTTCGGTTGTTTTTCTTTACCGGCTTTCATGGTCACATAATCTTTGGTCAACTGAGATATGCTTTTATCAACCGAACTTGACAATGAAACACCATCCCCAGATAAATGAATAATATCGCGGATGCTTTGGTACTTAGTGTCATCATAGGTTTCTTCGTATTCTTTTTTTGTAAGCCAGTCTTCATCGACGATAATGTAATCCGGCTTCCAGCCACCTTTGCGCGGGTTACTGAATTTTGACCCGTAGAGCCATGCCGAAGGCGTGTTAACCAGTTCAGAATGGGTCATAACACGAATATTGGTTAGCATGTCATCAAACTGACCTATGTACGGGCACGTATTGAACATATCGCAAATTTTTGTACAGGCTTCAATAGGTGGTTGAACACCCGCATCATAGTAAGGGTCAAGATATGCTTTCTTTCGCTGGCAAACTGTTTTCTTACCTTGGATGTGATTGACCCGTACAGCCTTATCATTTAGATCCACCTTGGTAACTAATCTTTGTTTGTATTCTTCTGCCTGTTTATGAGATTTTACAAGTACCAAAACTCGTTTACGGTTGTGTCGTTTTCGGTTATTACGCTTCGGCAAGTTTTTTAAGAATTGGATAACCGCTTCAGTTTTACCTGCACCTGTTGACACATTTATAAGTGTACTTTTTCCAGTTTCAAAAAAACTTTGAAGATGTTGGTCAAGTTTAGCCATTCCTTCATCATAGGGCACCAAAGATTCAAACTTGAAATCACACGGGGTTGGCAATAGCGTCTTACGAGATTTCCCCGTGGTTGGTTTGTAACCGTGCTGTTTGGCAACTTCGACTAAATGACCGTAGCTGCCATATTTCATTGATTGGTATTGTGATTCAAGGTTACGTGCCAACTTATCACGATCACTAGTGGTCCAATGATTAAATAGAATTGAAATACCCGCGCGCCCAATACAAGAAAATACAGCGTAGTTAATGGTTTGACGTTCACCCCATTTAAAGTCTCGTGGTATGAACTTAAGTAGTTGTTCGATCTGTTCGGTACTTACATCCTGTTCTGAAGCGGCAATGATTTGTGGTGGTTTGTATATACACTGGTAATTAATCGTCAACACTGAACAGTCGGGGTTATGGTAGGCGTCTTGATCCCATGACAAGAAACAGGCGTACTTCAGGTTCACCATGTGTTCATCATATTCAACTGTAATAAACTTTTGAACGTACTCAAGTGACCGGCGATAGGCTTGCTTGTAACGGTTCTTTAATGAACATATGTCTTCATCGTGATTCTTCTTAAAGTCGGTCAGGATGCCAAATTTTAGCCCTTCACGTGGCGACTCAAAGGCATAGATGGTTTCGGGAATATTGCGAACAACCGCCTTTAACTGGTCAAAATTCAGATCAGGATTATCTTTGGTGTCAATGTCGAACTGAACAATACCGGTCGGGACCGAATCATCAGCTAAGGAATTCTTATTGAAAATTTGAACGGTTGGGAAGAACAGTGGCAATAATTTACGTTTTAATTTGTTTGAAGTATCTTCATCGGCTTCACGAATCTTCTGAACAGATTCCTTGCACTCACCACTAGTGACAAGTTTGATAATATCGGCAAGGTTTCGGGTTTCTGGCACTTGTTGACCAACACGGTCTAAGTGACTGGTATAAATATTCATATGATTATTGTTATCTTCGCGGGTAATAGTTTATATCTAAACCCCATTCATTCCAGTGGATGTGGTTTATTTACTATGGGGTGTGCCCTTTGGGCACTGGTGGGGGCAAGCCACCCACCATCTCTTGATGCGTCAAAATGGTTGGTTCTCTTATACATACTATTTAAGAATACCGACCGTTTTGACGCATCTTATGATTATTTTTCCGGTTGTCCGCCACTTGAACTGCCATCCTCATGCAATCCGCTTGTACGACCACGCCGTTCTAACCAGTTTTCAAGACTCACTTCACCTTCATCTTCAAACCTGTACATGAAAGCTGCCAGCGCCTGTAAAACAACATTAGATTGAGAATAGCCGGTATGTGCTGATATTTCATCAAGACGATTTGCAATAAATGATGGTAGTGAAAAAGTTTTCTTTATTGATGCGACCTTCATATTAAATTCCTTAGTAGTAAGTATATGTCTAAAGTATTTATACAATATGGTGTTGGTCGATCATCCCTCGTATCAATGTCTTAAATTGTATACTTTATTGGACTATCGGTTTATATGTCTCACTTAATGTCTTATAATTAATTTCTTATTAAGTCTTAGGAGTTTTTGGACATATGACAGCGAAAGGTGAATTGATCGGTTATGCGCGCGTAAGTACCACGGGTCAAAAATTAAATGCCCAAATTGCTCAATTAAAAGAATTTGGTTGCACTGACAACCACATCTTCACAGACAAACTCAGTGGTTTGACAGCTCAACGCCCAAGTTTAAATGAATGTTTAAAATTTGTACGACGTGGTGATACGCTGGTCATCACAAAAATGGATCGATTAGCACGTTCAACATTACACTTGCATCAAATCGTTTCCGACCTTAATGATAAAGGTGTTGGGTTTAAGGTGTTAGATCAAAGCATTGATACCACGACCAACGAAGGTCGTTTACTTTTCACAATGTTAGCCGCAATCGCAGAATTTGAAACGAGCTTAAGACGGGATCGCCAAATTTCAGGAATCGAAAATGCCAAGCAACGTGGTGTGAAATTCGGAGCCAAAGCTAAGTTAACCCCTGAACAGATTGAAGTAATGTACCAGAAGCGCGCTGACGGAACTTTGATCAAAGACTTGATGTCAGAGTACGGAATAAGCAAAGCAAGCGTGTATAGACTTTTGAATGAATATGAAGACGCGTCCAAACCGACAACAAGCTATATAGAATTTAATGACAATAAACTTTTAGCATGTGATGACAGTGACCTACTTGATATCACTAATCCAGATTCCAAACAGTGCCAGATGCTGAATGAATCAAAAAATCGTCCACGATGTAGAGTTAAGAATGATACACAATTAGTGAAAATTAAGGTTGGTGAGCGCGGTATGGTTTGCCATGCATGTCCAAAGCACATCAAAGAAGCTAAGTTCGGTGAATTAATTCAACCGCACGGAAGTAGCCATACGGAATTTGGTGGGTGAGTCAGAGCCGTAAGATATTACAGTGATACAGATGCAGGTTGTTACTTGCTCATTGGTTGAGCTTTAAGTTTTAACCTATCTTCTTTCTGTAACTCTATTATATTTGCCGGTATCTGCTCTAACTTTTCTTGCACCTGAGCAAGGTTGTTTTCGCTTTGCACAGCCTTATACCAACCTGCCGAAGCGATAAGGCATGCAGTTATAAAACCACCTATCGCAAACCTAGAAGTACGAGATTCCTTATTGGCTGCTGCTTTAATAGCCGATTCCGCACCTACAAGTCTTTTTTGTATCTGTGTGAGCTTTTTTACATGATCTCTTACTGCGCTGTATATTTCTACTTTTCCTTTGTAGTCAACAGCTATCAACTCTTGGCTATCAATCAATAGAGCCATATCATCCGGATATGTTTTGATAATATCTGTCATAACTACATTTTTAGGAATCAGTCTAGTCGTGTAGTCATTGATTTTCATGATCAGGAAAATTAAGGCAATGCTTAATGAATCGTAGCTTGCGCGCTCACAGTGCCTTTCTGCTCTGCGAAGTTCTTCGAGTTGTTGGTCTTTCGATATTTCTGAGATTGCAGCCATTAGATGATGACTACAGTATCTCAGTTCGTTTATCGCAGGTATAAGCGGTCTATGCTTATTATCAATGACTTCTGCTTTTTTTAAGTCGTTTTCAGCAATCTTAAATTTTTCAACGACATCTTTATATAAAACAGCAGCTTCAGGCGTAAGCCAAATACAAACCTTTGGTACCGGCGGAATATGATCGACTGGATGTAACGTATTTTTATGATCTTGTGTGCAGTCAGGTCTATCTGCTATGTTCTGTCGATTTGGATTGTTCGCCACTACTTTATTAAGTCCTTTTTATTCGTTGGCAGCAAAAAATTAGTTTTAGTAGCTAATTTTCAAACGGCTTGCTTTCTTTTTAAGAAGTTCAAGTTGGTCTTGCGTTATATAACCTTGATCAAGATTTTGCAAAGACGTATTTCCAGAAGAGTACTTTGCAACAATAGCTTTTGTAAACTTTTCAATTGGATCTGGCTTCTTGCGAAAGAAGTCAAAAGCGAATTTTAAGTTTTTCATTTTTATCCCCATTGTAAAGAACGCAAATAGTCGCGACCACATATCATCTGGTAGCGATTAAGGAAAACGTTCTTAAACATTCCATTTAATTTTAATTGCGAAAATTAATTCAATATCAATTTATGCGGCGTTCTATCATCCGTAAATATATTCACCGCTTATCTTTTATATCGCTGACATATGAATGTCAAGATATTCCATCGGATACCAATAAATCAAGCAGGTAAAAGCGACGCTGCATTCTACAGATGTCAACTAAAGCCGTCAACCAAACTGTATGATATACGAACAGTTTAGACTCTATACCCTCAATTACCAGCACTAATCTGCATATTAGTGAAGTTCAGCACTACTACTATTTAGGTAAATTAAGTAGTAGAAGCGCCGTTATTGGTTCCCTCATACTTCCAACTTCATACCATTCACTTTCAACCATTCTTTACATGTAGAGTAATCTGGTAACACTCGTTTCACCTCTGTCCAAAACAAAGGTGAGTGGTCATGTTGTTTCAGGTGTGAAAGCTCATGAACCACAACATAATCTACAACACGATTAGGTGCCATGATGACCTTCCAGTTGAACTCGATCTTACCTTTAGCAGAACAACTGCCCCAGCGAGCCTTAAAATCTTTGATGGCTACACTAGCAGGCTCTAAACCGATTAACTGTGAATAACGTTGCACTTTTTCGTTAAACTTGATTTCAGCATGACGCTTATACCAACGCACCAAGGTGTTACGTACCATGTAGTGATTGAAACCTTCGGGCATCGTAGTAACTAATCGACCATGAATAAGTTTTACGGGCACATAACTACCATGATTAATTTTCAATCGGTAGTTTCTACCTAGGTACGAAAAGGCTTCGCCTGACACGTATGACTTCTGAGTGGCTGGTAAGGCTGCACGGTCGTGACGAATCTTGTCCTTAATCCAATCTTGTTTATCCGACAACAGACGCTCAATGCGGTCACCGGTCAATTGCTTGGGTACAACAACGGACACGATGCCATCTTCGACCTTAATAGTGGCAGACTTAATGCGACTGGTACGTATGACTTCAGTGATGAAGCCATTACCTTCGATGTACTCAGGCTGAAGCATCATGATTTAAACTTCACCTTACCCAGGTCCATGAAACGATCCTGCACCACCCCCACAATTGCCTTATCACCAAATGAACAATCCAATACCGCGCGCTTAATTTCTTTCTTCATACGCTTCACTTCATCATGCTTGTTGAAGAAGTCCACTATTTTAGTGGCTTCATCAAACATGGCGACTAATGCTTGAGTGGTGGTTTTAATTTCTTCATGAACACCGTCATCAACCACATCACCTGTAGCATCAACAACTTCAGCCATTAAGATATTATAGAAGGCAAATTCATTCTCGGATAAACCAAGATCGTCAGCGGCTTTCTGGTGCTCGGTATCAATGGTGTCGACCATTTCAAGTAACATTTCGAGTTGTTGTTCCCACTTACCAGCAGTCTTTTCGATTATGTCCCGCAATCGCAAACTTAGTGACTTATAGTATTCAGGATCTTCGTCAAGATTGATGGTGATATGGTGCTTAATCGCCGATTCAATCTCGGATGCCTTAGATTCTGGCGACTTAACCTTCTCAATTGATTCTTTAAAGTTAGCCGCTAATAAATCAATCGGTGCGATTTTGGGGTCAACGCCGGTACTTAGAATATGTTCATCCACCAGTTGACGAACTTTTGCACCAGCGTCACTAATGTCCATACCGTCATCACGATAACGAGTTTTAGCGGCATTATGAACTTTACCCAATAGCTTCATGTCAGCTATAAATGGTTTGGCAGCCGTATCGGGTAATATCACATCGAGTTGCTTTGCAAATCTTCTGAAGGCAATTTCAAATTGTGCACGAATGTCATCATCCTTCAGCACCAACACATAATCGTCAACGTCATTTCCCTTAACATCCTTGAAGAATGACATCGCACGGGTGTGACATGCCTTCAATTTTGGTATTTCATCCTTTAATGACTGGAATGTACCTTCCACATCATCGCTGGTGAATAGCTCAAGGGCTTCAGTTAAGTGTTTTGATAAACCAAAATAATCCACAACGAAACCACAATCCTTACCCTTGTATGTTCGATTCACCCGTGCGATAGCTTGCATCAAGGTGTGATCTTGCAGTTTCCTGTCTATGTACATTACTTGCGCAATAGGGGCATCAAAACCAGTCAACAACATATCCTTCACAATCAGGAATGCCGTTGGGCTCTCACTTAGCGGCTTCTTGAATTCAGAAATGACTTTCTTTTGATGAACCTTGTCGGTGTATTGGGCAATGTACTGTTCGTCATTGTGGTCACCACTGATAATCACTTCCGATGGTGGTGCCTCAAGTTCATCCAAGGCTTGCTTGAAAATAGTTGCAGCATGACGACTGCCGACAACGATCATCGCTTTGAATCCGTTAGGTTGAATGTGTTCACGGTAATGCTTCAACAGGTCAATGCAGACCCAACGAATACGGGCGGGTGCTTCACGCACAGCCTTTTCAACGCCGTATTTCTTTTTAATCTCACGTTGTTCATCTTCGGTATAGTTTCCGAAGTATTCTTCAAATAACTTGTCGAGTGAATCACCGGCAACTTCGGTTTTGACTTCACGACCCTCATAAAGAATACGAACCGTTGCTCCATCATCAACCGCCTCATTGATCTTGTATTGGTCTACGTAACCACCGAATGCTTGGTCCATCTTTTGGGTTTTCAACAACGGTGTACCAGTGAAACCAATCTTGGGTGCGTTGGGTAATGCGGCATTGATGGTCATTGCCAAGCCCCCGAATTGGGTACGGTGGGCTTCATCCGCCAATACGATGATCTTGTCACTTGGGTTTAGGTCTTCAAAGCCACCTTCCTTTTCAGCGTCCTGAAACTTTTGAACCATCGCCGTTACTAAGTCGGATGAATCTTTCTTCAATAAGGCTTTCAGTTCAGCCACGGAACTCGCGTTATGCACGGTTTCACCTTGGGCATCGCGGAAGGTATTGGATAACTGTTCGTCGAGTTGGGTGCGGTCGGTGATGAACACCAGCTTATATTGTTTTAGTTCAACGTCTCGACGCATCTTCACTGCCAACATAACCATGGTCAGTGACTTACCGGAACCTTGGGTATGCCATACAATACCTGATCGTTCTTTACGATCCTTGCCCGACTTAAGGCGCTGTATGACTTTGTTGACGGCACGAAACTGTTGATACCGTGCAACCTTCTTGATCAGTCTGCCATCAACGGGTTCATAGATAACAAAGTTTTGAAGTATGTCGAGAAAACTTTCACGACTAAACATACCTGCAAGTACGCGTTGCTGTGCGGTTACAGCTGTAACACCAGCGGCGACTTTTGCATCTTGGAAGTAAGCCGGTGACGGTATATCACGGACCTCATTAGCTTTACTACCAATAGGTTTACCCAAATTAAGCAAGTCGTTATCCGTGAAGGGGTAAGCATCCTTCCAATCACCGTAATGCTGCCCTGTTGAGCTAATGGTGCCTACCTTGGCAAGATCGCGACAACTCGAAACCATTAATTGGTTGTACCAAAATAGCTTTTCAGCACCTTCATCATTATGTGGCTGGCGTAGATTGGCGTAGCGGCGTAACTGGTTGACGCCTTCTTGCATTGGACTTGATATATACGGTGACTTACATTCGATCACAGCCAAAGGTAAACCATTCACAAAACACACAATATCGGGAATGATGTTTTGATTGATACCCTCAACCTTGAACTGGTTGGTGCACAAGAATTCATTATTGTCGGGATTGTCAAAATCGATGACCTTAACGGTTTGACCTTTTCTTCCCTTACCTAAGTCTTGCTCAACCGATATGTAATTGACTAGAGTTTGGTAGATGGAATGATTGTATTCCATCAAACCGGCAAAGATGGGGTGTGTTAACTCACGCATTACTTTGCGCAAGTTTTCATCACTGATCCACGGGTTGATCCGTTTGATAGATATTTCTAAACGCGACACCAACACGACATCACGCATATAACCGCGTTCGTTGTGTTCTGGCGATAGTTTCGCACCGTGAATGTATGACCAACCCAGTTGTTTTAATTGTTCAATGGCTGGTGCTTCGACCTTATCGTATTCATCCTGAAACATATTATTGATCGTCTGCTAAAAGCTGTTTATACAGTTTTTTCCATGATGCTGGTGGCGCATGACATACATTATCATTCTCTACAAAAGCACAAACACCAGTCATACTATGCTTTGCACAAATATTTGGATTGGAATGTCTACACCCAATGGTCATGGTCTCGGTATCACCAACCTGCAAAGGTCTTTTGTGATCATTCTTCGTGCTACCCATTATTGACTCACCTTTACTCGAACAACACCAGTAAGTAAGTCTTGCATTAAACCCTTCTTCAATGATTGTGACTCACCAACTTTGCTGACTAATTGAAGAATACTTTTATCAATTGCCAATAGTGCTTCATGAATTTTTACTTGCTCCTCAATGGGCGGTTTAGGTATCATGATTTCGAAAAATTCACTTGATCGAATATGAACCTGTGTACTACCCACGAGAATCTTCCTCATTTCACGCCTATACCAGTCTGTATTTGATAGCTGAGCCAAATAGCCGCCATGAAGACCTGAGTCTAACTTAAATCCATATACACCTTGTGCTATCAGATAGTCATTGCCATCTTCAATTTCAACAATTAATCCAATATTTGGACCAACTGGGACCAGATCGCGTAAAACAGTAATCATAAAATCTTTGTTTACCCAACTTCTCCGTGTTGCTTCAGCATAATCATTTGTACAGTGGGTTTTATTGCCAATAACCAATTTCCCGCCAAACTGGACAGCTTTTTTTGGTATTACTTGGAACCCTTCATTCGAAAAGTCCGAAGGTTTTAATGATGCTCCACTGATACTTTCAACAACATGATCAGAAAGTTTAACGACGTCCCATCCAGCCGGTATGCGCCCAACGGTTGAATCCTTGAGTTCTGTGCGCCCAATACCTTTGGTGAACAACTCTTGCATCATGCCAGCTTTAAGATCTTTCCGCTTATTGATTTGCGCTTGGGTCTTTTCTATCATATCGTCAACGGAAGATAGAATAGCGGCTATTTTTTGTTGTTCTAGTAGTGGCGGTAAGAGGCAAAGTAAGTCCGACACAATCCCTGTATTCAGATTCCCTTGTGTTCCTGACTGGCGCTGTGTACACAAGTACTCTTCTTTACTTGCCAGAAAGTAGTACCAATATTCACGAAAAATAGATTTTTTTAACTTGTCAAACCATACAAATCCATCGTGAATACAAGCGTCTAGATTAATTATTATTGGGCGACCAATAGTCGCACAAATACTAAGCACAACTTCACCCTTGTCAATCTGAACACTTTTCTCTACACCTTTATTGGATAGGTACTGTGTTGTCTTAGTTAAATACTTTCGGGATGAAGTGACATCAGATATTCGAACCCACCCAACATTACCACCCCACCACTTAGAGTCTTTGATCGGTCGTGGTGATGCACCTCGTTTCACACTTGACAGTTCACCAACTGACTTTAATGCCCAACCTTCAGGAACCGTATTACTCATAACCCAGTTCCTCCAAGAATCCTTTCATCACCGCTTCAGCATCAACGACTTGGGTATCCAATTCATGCAATGATACTTTGTACTTATCCCACCAACGCTCTAACTGTGTAACGACCTTAACATCAACATCACCCACAATAGCACTTATGGCTTCCTTGCTTTCAATATTAGTTTTAAACGTGTAATAATCGCCATTACGGTCAAACACCAACGACACATCAAAGCCATCCAATATTTCTTCACTAATGTATTCACCTTCAACTTCACGCACAGGTACACCTCCATGTAGGATGGCTCGTACATCGAATATTTCTGGTGGTGGGGTTGTGTCCGCATATCGACGAATGTTGAGGTTGTAATCGTTTTCGGCAATGTCAGCTAAGCCTACCACTTTGGAATAACGTTTTATTTCGGTGTAGTTATCGAAGGTATCAACAATTTTGGCAATATCTAGTTCACGTAACTTGTTCTGGTTTTTACCTTCTTCATATTCCAATTCACTGTTGATGAACAAAACTTTGCCTTGGCGCTCAGCTGCTTTGTTTTTGTTGATAATTAACAAACAAGCTGGAATGCCAGTGCCGTAGAACAAGCCCGATGGTAAAGCCACTACGGCTTCCAATAGATCATCTTCCAAGATACCTTGTCGTATTGCCTTCTCACTAGATCCACGGAACAACACGCCATGAGGCATCACCACGCCCATCATGCCTTCAGCGTTTAAGCTGGCGATCATGTGTTGAATAAATGCTAAATCACCCGCATCTTTCGGCGGTGTACCATAAGGGAATCGACCGTATGAATCATTGTCAGCTTCTTCTTTACCCCATTTCTTCAAACTGAATGGTGGGTTGGCAATTACACGGTCAAATGACATCAGCTCGCCACCTTGCTTGTGTTGCGGTTCTCTTAATGTGTCGCCCTTACGAATATCAGCCGAGATAACCCCATGCAAAAACATGTTCATTTTGCAGATTGCCCACGTATTCAGGTTCATTTCCTGACCGAACAAAGACAGGTTTGCAGCGTTTTCATTGTGCTTAGATAAGTAGTTGCGTGTTTGTACCAACATACCACCGGAACCGGCAGTGGGGTCATAGATCCGCATTCCCGCATGGGGCTTTAATAGTGATACCAGCAATTGAACAACTTCTGATGGGGTATAGAATTCACCGCCTTTTTTACCGGCACTGTCAGCGAACATCTTGATTAGATATTCGTATGCTGTACCTAATAGATCGGGACGTTCAAAGTCTTCATTGCGTAATCGGTGTTGGCTAAAGTGGCTTAACAGGTCACGAAGCTTTTTATCGGTTAGCTTATTCTTAATATTGAAGTCGATGGTGACCAGTACACCCTCAAGGCTTGGATTGTGTTCCTCTATGGCTTCAGTAGCTTTGTTAAGTTCTGCACCAATGTCGTGTTTCAAGTCCTTCAGTGTGTCCCAACGTGCCTTTTCAGGGATGAAGAAAGTATCATCGTATTCGTCTTCATCATTTGACAGTTCTTCCGCCTCGAACAAACCTTTACCTTTTTCAAGATAGTAATCAATAACCTTCGCCTTAGATTCATCAAATGAGTCTGATAAACGCTTTAGAAACATCATCCCAAATATGTAATCTTTGAATTCAGATGCATCCATGTTGCCGCGAAGTATGTCGGCAGTTTCCCAAAGGAAGGATTCGAGTTGTTGAAGGGTTAGTTGTTCAGACATTAACGGGGGTTCCATATAATTATTATCTAGCAGGTACTTGCTACTTTATTACCCTTAAGTCTAACGTTATGGGGTTAGAGGGGCAATGAAATAAAGGTATGGAATATGAATAACTATTTGAAATAGAACAATAATAAATTTACGGGTTAATATACCCAACCATGGTAAGTGAGGGTAAGCCATTTGAGATATGTGTTTCAACCGTAACTTTAGGGGCATCAACGCCAAATTGCGCACGGGTATTGATAATAGAGAGGGACATAGCACTCCTTGCTAATTAAACGCGTCCTT
>Ga0209184_1000797_pt1 | contig 27422 bp, 30 predicted proteins | sample EN8Hudsemesocosm_2_FD_184627 | JGI IMG/M metagenome (GOLD analysis project Ga0209184, IMG submission 184627) | Methane-oxidizing microbial communities from mesocosms in the Hudson Canyon - EN8C Hudson Canyon (SPAdes) (version 2) | ecosystem: Environmental > Aquatic > Marine > Cold seeps | place... | reverse complement strand
TAAGAGAAGGTCTTGATATCCCCGAAGTTTCATTGGTAGCAATTTTAGATGCGGATAAAGAGGGTTTTTTACGCTCGGTTGTCTCTTTAGTGCAAACCATTGGGCGTGCTGCGAGAAACTCCAATGGAAGAGCTATTTTATATGGCGATAAAATCACTCGCTCCATGCAACAAGCGATAGATGAAACCCAGCGCAGGCGCGAGAAGCAAGAACAGTTCAATAAAGAAAATAATATTACGCCGACAACCATCGCCAAGTCTGTGACAGATATATTGGAAGCAACTATCCCGGGCGCAGGCTTGGGAGCGAAAACAAAACGTAACCAAGTCGCCGAACAGCAAGCGAGCTATAAAGTACTAACTCCCAAAGAAAAAGAGAAAAAACTCGCACAGTTAGAAGATGAAATGTACAAGCATGCAAAAAATCTAGAATTTGAAGCCGCAGCAAAAGTCAGGGACGACATCAAACAATTACAAGCGGAAATGTTGATTTAAGGCTTGCAAAATAAGTTATCAAAGTTATAATAATCAGCTCTTAACATTTCTTGTTAAGACTCTGTAGGCGCGTAGCTCAGTTGGTTAGAGCACTACCTTGACATGGTAGGGGTCGGTGATTCGAATTCACTCGTGCCTACCATCTAAGCTATTGTTTTAGATGGTATTCTTGAAAATTACAAATATTAAAATTCTCTCAAAAAACTCTTTAGCTGAAATTCTAGCTGAAAACTACTTTAGGGTAGGCTGCTTTTATTTCATCCTCAAACTACAGGTAGCTGCTGCGGTTTTGTTTTAAAAAACCTATAAAGTGTGCTGACTAGAATATCTTCTGAAAAAATAACAAGTGAATTAAATTTTCTATCTACGGTCGCCGGACTTTACTTCGTCGCCGTTTAGAACGGATGTAATCCCATATAAGAATTTTAACTTATGTCGCAAAGATATTTTTCAAACATTTATTGGCACTTTACTGGATCACCAAAGAACGTAGATTGGTCTTTAGCGCGTTGTCCAAAAGATATAATCAAGCAGGGGCCTGTTCTTGATGATTCAGAGGCAGCAAATACACTTTGCCTCATAATTGAATCTTCTATATTAAGAGCAACATGCACTGAAAAAATATTTGAAGAAAATAAGACTGATCCCTTTTGTTGTGTAACAGATATACCGCTAAAAGATTTACCAAGCCATTCTCCGTACTACGGTAAAGTTGCCATTGGATTTAAAGCGGAAGCTATTCACCAAAGGTTTGTTCCAGTGCTTTACATTCCGGAACAAAATTTACCCGCTATTGAGAAAATGGTTCCTAACCAACAGCTTGTTGGGTTAGCTAATAATTTTCTCGGCAACTCTGGAGGCTTTCAAGAGCAGCAAGGCATGAAACTACTTGGGCTGGCATCGCGTAACAAAGTGCCTGTAAAGAAAGTTGATACTGCTGCTATCGGTGGTTTTTATTCAAATTATGTGAAAATAACAAATTTCGACTCTGATCCAGAGAACTCTTATTATAGAGAGCGTGAATGGAGAGGAATTGGAGACTTTAATTTTACACACTCTGATATAGAGGCGGTGGTTGCTCCATCTAGTGTACTTAAAAAAATCCGTGAGACATTACAACAATTAGGTATAAATGATGTTAACGTAATTTCTTGGGAATTCATTGAACAAGCATAAGCAGGATAGAGAACACAAAAAAAGCTAAGAATAAAACGCAAAGGACAGATTGAGCGCCCTTTTTTTGAAAATCATGCATTAGGACTTGATTGGCTCAGTTTAGTGGCTATATCGCTTAGCTCTATCGAAGCTAACCTTAACTGATCACTTGGGCGGGTGGGTGGCTGACTATTGAGCCACCCACCGCAGCTGAATTTATCTCTAATCAATCGCAACTACCCAAAATTAACACCATCATCAAAATAGCTATTGCCATTAATCACTTCCAAAGTATCTAAAATACTCACCACTTGAGCCTCTTTAAAAAAACCATCAACACTAGCCTCATGAATATCAGTAAATGGAGCTCGATACAAAGCACCAACATCCATCACGCCGTTAACTGTTAGATAATCAATGATACGGTTAATAAAATCAATTTGCGTGCTGTTATAGGCGCTACTCCCAAGGAAACCAGCAAAAGCTTCTTTAGCGGCGGCTCGATCTAGTCCTACCAATTCGCGAACGAATACCCCTAGCTTTTTTGTATCAGTATAAAATTCAATATAAGCTTCTTTAGATTCCATGCCACTCGCCTGAAATAAAATATCTTCCAAAACTTCTAAGTCTTGTTCGGTAATGGGCTTATTGCGCTTTAGTTTTTGAATGGTTAACTGGTCTTCATGCGTTTTAATATAGGCTTCTATTTTTTTGCGGTATTGCATCAAACTATTAGGGGTGTAAATAATAGAAATGTCTTTTACCTCACTAGCCCCTAGCTCATCCTCAAAATCCGTATAAATGATTTCTTTTTTCCCTTTATCGATAAACTGAATTAAACAGCGTAGCTTAATACGAATTTCTTCCATCATAGGTAGGGTGATATATTCCCAATAGGCATCAGTCTGAATTTCTTGAATAAAGCTCAAATGCTCGGCTACAGCTGGCACGCTGGCTTTCATTTCCAGATTTTCCGCTATGTCGATGATACTCAATTTTAATGATTGAGGTAGGCTATTGGTTTCTAAATACGTTAGTTGCATTTGTAAAACCAAGTGGTCAAAAGGCTTTGCATCCTCCGCACTGGCTTCACTATCATTAAAATCACCAGCATCAGAAGGTAGGGTAGTAACGTGGGTCACAATGTCACTAATCTGGCTCTTATTCAAGGCGCTCCATGCTTCGCGACTCAATAACTTTTCAATATATTGACGCTTGGGCCGAACAATAAAGTTATCTAAATTCATCCCAGCAACTTGGTGATGCAATAAATCAAAGGTATAATTACGGAATATAGTTAAGGTTTCTTTTTGTTGCTGATCTGCTTCGGAGATTTTATAAAGTGTTGTAGCAATCTGTAGGCGTTTTTCAAAAATGTTTTGAGATAAGCTTTTTTGCTTATTATCCGTCGCGCCATCAGGATTCATCTCAAAATACTCAAAATTTTGACAAAAATCAAACACCTTAAAGTTTTGCTTATTATGCTCGGGATTAGTCTGATCCATACCAAATAACATCGGGCATAAACGCGTGCCTCGGCCTAACATTTGTAAAAACTTAACCTTAGACTTAATGACCTTAAAGAACACCAAATTAACCACTTCAGGTACATCAATCCCTGTATCAAGCATATCTACTGAAATGGCAATAGTTAGATTAGGCTTGCTGGGGTCTTTGGCAGGCGTGTTATCTTTAAAGTCGGCAATTAAGCTTTCAGCATAATCTTCTTTATAGGTAATCACCCGAGCAAAATGTCCAGCCCATTTAGGATAATTAGCATTGAAGCGCGCATAAATAAAATTAGCATGTTTATTATTTGCAGCGAATATAATGGTTTTACCTAAGGTATCACCACCGTCAACTTTAATGCCGTGAGTCATTAAATGCGCTAACGCTTTATCAACAGTGTCTTCGTTAAACAAAAAACGATTCACTTCTGAGGGTAAGACTTCCGTGCGCTCATCAAGTTCTGCTATATCTTCCCATTGTTCTTGTTCGTCACGGCTAAGGTCTTTATAATGCACGCCCTCGCGCATGAATTTAGTCGGTACACTCATGCAGACAGGTGGCACTAAAAAGCCATCAGCATACGCTTGTTCAGCCTCATACGCATAAGTGGGTACACCAGACTCTAAACCAAAAACATCATAGGTATTTTTATCAATATCATCTTTCGGTGTAGCGGTTAATCCCACTAATAAAGAATCAAAATAATCAAAAATAGAGCGATACTTTTTATAAACTGAACGATGCGCTTCATCAATTACCACTAAATCAAAAAAACCACTGCCTAATATGCGACTTTCAGCAGGCTCATTAAGCAAGTTCATCATGGTGGGATAAGTTGAAAAACACACTCTATTTTGAATAGTCGCTAGCCCAGAACTTAAAATAATAGGCGATGAATGCGGTAGTAGCCGGTTAAATTCATTTTTAGCCTGTGTTACTAATGCATTACGGTCTGCTAAAAACAACACTCGTTTAACCCAATTATGGCGTAACAAAATATCCACTAAAGAAATAATAGTACGGGTTTTTCCTGAGCCTGTTGCCATTACTAACAAGGCTTTGCGTTGCTTGTGTTCTTGGAATAACTCACAAATATGGCGTAAAGCTTCTTCTTGATAATATCGGCCTGAAATATCTTTATTGACGTGTGCTGTTAATAAATCTTGTCGTTCACTTCTACGATTAATAATGCGCTGCAATTCAGCTTGTGTGCCATAGCCTTGTACCTGCCTTTCAGGGTAATAAGTATCATCCCAAAAATACAGCTCATAACCATTACTGTAATAAATTAACGGGCGACGCTTAAACATCCCCTCTAAACAATCTGTATAGAGCTTTGCTTGTTGCCGTCCTTTAGTGGCGGAGTGCATAGTACGCTTTGCCTCAACGACTGCCAAAGGCAAGCCATCATCACCCCAAAGTACATAATCGACAAAACCAATGCCTTTATTGTTTGGCATCCCTGTTACTTCGTATTCCAAAGTATTTTCACGCGTTAAATCCCAGCCAGCTTCCTTTAGCTGTAAATCAATTAAAAACTTGCGGGTATCAGCTTCATTATAATTATGGCTATCGACTGTATGGCTAATTTCCTGTTTGTGTGTCGCAATTTTGGCTTGTAAGGCTTTAATTTCTTCCGATAGCGCAGTATTTTTAGCCTCTATAGCCGCCTGAGATTTATCTGATTCAGCCAGTTGTTTAGCCTGTTGTTTTAGCTTTTTGGCGCTTTGCTGAACGAGATTAGCGTCTATTTTTAAGGTGTGCGGAATCAACTCAAGATTAAACACTTGGTCTATCAGAGACGTTTGTTCGCTGTAACTGCGGTAAAACCAATACAGAAAATGATGTAGCTCTTTTAAGATTTGTAAGGCTTCATCTGAGCTAATAGCACTATCGCTATGCACTGCGCGATTGCCCGTTTGCTGAATGGCTTTCAGCTTAGGGAATAATCCCCCTGCTAAATTGTTTTTAAAGCTAGGTTCGTGGATTAAAGCGGCTAAATTAGTATCATAAGGCGGGGATAAGCTGACATCATAGCGATACATCCAATCAACTGCTTTTTCTAAAGTACGCCGAGCATAAAAACAGCAAGCTCGTGGGTCAGAGTAGACACTACTTTCCGAATGAGTGGCATTAGCGTGTATTGCTTGCCATGCGCTTAAAAAGCTAAAGTTAGACATCCATTTCTCCAAATATTATTTACGACTCAAACTCATCACGAAAGCTATCAATAGGTAGCCATTTGTCATCTTTATCTTTTTCATCTTTTTTATAGTAAATATCTTTAAACACATTGCCACTATGCGATATTCTATGCTTCTCGAATTCTTGTGAAATTAGAGTGTAAGCATGATTCAAGCTGTTTGCTTTCTGATTATTCAGGACAGGAATAATGCATTTACAGCGACTTAATGTGGATTTTTTTGTACCGCGTAGAATAATAAGCAAGTCATCTATCAATTCAATTTCAACAAATCTAGCACCTGCTATTCCAGCAGTATTTTTTACATAGTCGTTATTAACATCTTCAAGGTGAGCTAGGTACTGTTTGTTTAGCTTATTAACTGAGCCAGTGGATATTTGAACAAGTAATTGCGTTCCACTCTTTAAAATTAGTTCGGTTTTTTCTTCTGATAATTCTTGTAACTTGTCTCGATCCTTAAAAGCATAGGCTGGCACAATTAAATCGGCAATAGTGACATCATCCAGCTTGGGCATTTCGCCATCACCATAGTATTCAATTTTTCCATCTTTAATAGAAACAGGAATAACAACTGTTTTTGCATACTTGTCGATAGGTAAAAAACTACTCATGGCTCAATTCCCTTTTAGATAACTAAAATTCATGATCTCAACTAAGACAGCATGGCATGAATTCGGGTATTAACAACAGGATCTAAAAAAAAGTTTTCTTTTGCAATATTTAACTGCATATTGGCTTGAGTCACATCAAACAGCAATTCATCAACAGGGTAATCTTTGCGGTCTTTAAACCAAGTCAATACGCTGGAAAGATGCCAGATAGCCGACTTGCCTTCATGAATGGGCGCGGGAAAAGAGCCGCGATGGTTTAACATGAGCTTTCTGATATTTTGGCGCGAATAACCCAAGATGTCCGCAATATCGGAGATACCAACAAAATCAGGCGTTGCTTCAATTAAGATAGCATCAGGAATCACGCTTTTAATATTTTGAATCGCACTACAAACCGCCGATAAAGCACTGTCCGCTTCCCGATTAAAATTAAAGGCAATACGCCCTTGTTGACCTATACCAATCAGCGCATCATCACAGCCTGATTCTGCAAGCCTTTCTATATAGCTTTCTGGGTCGCTCGCTTTATCACCAAGACTAAACTTTAATGTAAATTCATATTCTTGCATGGCTTATTCCTCATTTTCTTGGCTGTTGCGGCGGCAGTTATCAACGACGCGCTTGATTTGTTTGGCATGAGTTCCCGCATTTTTAGGGGTACTCCAAATACTGGTAATACAAAATTCACCACAACGGCATTCTTTATCATTGTAAGGACAATAAATCTTGCCCCATGCATGAGAACCGCCTACATTAACGCGCCAATGATGGGATTCGGCATAGCATAATGCCTTTTCTATTTCAGGCTTTGAATGTTTTTTTCTAGGCATAGGGCTGTTGATAGAGAATAGTAGAATTAGAGTAGGTTGTCAATTGACATCTTTATACCTGTTCGCTTGATTTTAAGTCTAGTTCACCTTTGAAGGCTTTTTGGAGTAGAGCGTTAAATAAATCATCGAACTGTTTTAATTTACCTCTATTTTCATCTTTTTGTTTTTCAATCAATAAAAATATACTCTCAAATCTTTTTTGTAGTGATAAGGGAGGAATATATATTTTTAAGTTCCCAAGTCCTTGAGTGTTTATATTAAACTGACCAGCTGTGGTTTTTGCTTGTTTCATTAGCATTTCTCTACCACTATTTGTTCTCAATAATGCAGTAATAAAGTAGGGCGTAACTAATTTTTCATTCACTCTTGCCCTTATTAGGTAAGAGGCATAAACAAAAATTCCTTTTAAATCGAATACAGCACTCCTGCCTATATACGCTCTATTTCCGTTAGTTCTTACAAATAATATATCACCATTTATTAGCGTATTTTTTTCTAATTCATTTTTGGATAATAAAACGTGCTTTAAATCAGAGAGGGATATTTTTCCTCCTGTAACATTAGGTATTCTCAATATAGGAGTGCCCTGATCACCAGATTTAACAGAACTACCATATTTAAAACCATGGATTAATCCTGAAAAATTTTGTTCTTTCCACCCCTTCGGGTTGATAACAGGGTCACCAAACATCTCCAAAAACACGGATTGAGCTAAAGCATTCAGTTCTTGCTCAACTTGCTGGCAGTCTTTACGCAACTGGTCGGCTGTTTCTAATACTTGAGCAATTTGTTTTTGGGTTTCTAGGGGAGGGAGGGGGATTTTTAACTCTAAAAACCTTACTCTATCTAAATTAGAAATATTAGTGGTTTGTCGTCCTAAATGTCTAATTTTATGCTGTATATTTGGGCTAACTAACCAGTGATATAAATAATTAGCGTTAACTACTTCGGGCTTGGCGCGTAAATTTGAAATAAAACCGCCTAGCGTTGCTGGAAATGGTAACTCAGGAACGCGAACGCATTTACCAACTAATTGCCAGCTATTGGCACTGGAAATGAGAATATCTGATTTTTGTAAGATTTTGGTATCATTTTTTTCTATGATATTGGTAGGTATTAGCATTACATCTGTTAAATCAAGTTCCTTTTGAATGTTTTTTGTTCTCAGGCAAGCGATAGAGTCTTTATCGCCTTGTTCAAGTAAGTCATCGGGTTTAAAAGTAACCCCGCGAATAAAGGTAAGGACATTTTTTAAGGGTACAAACTTCACTCTATAATCCCCTCTAACTCGCTCAATCCCTTATCCATCGCCGACTGCAAAACCTTAATCCGCTCCATAATCACCTTAGGCGCATCATAGTCAACTTCGGTATAAACCACTTCTTTATAGCGGTTAATCGACAAATCATAACCATTACTGACAATCGCCTCTTTATCCACCATAAAGCTTTGCTCAGTACGGGCATGACCGTGTTCATCAGCTAAGTTATCCCAACGTGCCAAAATATCAGGAATATTATCTAAGCTATGCGTCACCGTTTCGCCGTCTTTCCCCAAAGGCGTACGTTTATCATCTAAACTAAAGCCATCTGCCTGCATATCATAAAACCAGACCTTATCCGTGCCGCCTGAATTGGTTTTCGTAAATACTAATATCGCGGTGCTAACGCCTGCATAAGGTTTAAAGACACCCGATGGCATGGAAATCACAGCATCTAATTTTTGCTCTTCAATCAAGCGTTGGCGAATTTCTTTATGTGCTTTGGTCGATCCAAATAAAACCCCATCAGGCACAATCACCGCAGAGCGTCCGCCTATTTTTAATTGGCGCATGATTAAGGCTAAAAACAGTAATTCTGATTTTTCCGTAGGGCGTTTTTTCTTTTTACCGTCTTTATCAACGGCTTCGTTGGTCGGCTTAGTGGGCTTTACTTTGCCTAAGGCTTTAAGTAAGTCAGGGGAAATATTATCAATATTGACTGATCCTTTAAACGGCGGATTCGCTAACACCATGCTATAAGCTTCAGTAATCGCCTCTTCACCATCATGTACTTCCGCCAAGCTGTCACGGTATTCAATACGTGGCTGTTCTATGCCGTGCAACATCATATTCATCGCGCCAATACGCAACATGTGGGTATCAAAATCAAAGCCCGTAAAAAAGTCTGAATTATAGTGCTTGCGGTGTTCAGGTCGGGTGAGTTCGTCAGGATAATGCTGATTGATATATTCAGCCGTTGCCATTAAAAACCCACAAGTCCCCGAGGCAGGATCACACATCGTATCGGTTAAAGTGGGCTTGAGCATGGCGACCATCATTTTAATAATGTGGCGCGGGGTGCGAAATTGCCCATTAACCCCAGCGGTAGCTATTTTAGACAATAAATATTCATACACATCGCCTTTAGTATCACGGTCTTTCATGTCGATGTCGTCAATCATTTGTATGACTCTATCGAGTAGACTGGCATCAGGCATCATGAATATGGCATCTTCCATGTGCTTAGCAAAACGGCTTTCTTCCCCTTGCAGGGTTTTGATAAACGGAAAGGCTTTATCACGCACAATAACATACAGGGCTTGTGGATCTTTATCGCGAAATATTGACCATCTTAATTCGCGTTGTTCTTCACTGAAAATAGGTTCAACAATTGGCTGTTTAGTGCGCTGTGCTATGCGCTCTTTTTGACTGTGAATTTCGTCTAAGCGTTTGATGAATAATAAATAGGATATTTGCTCTATGACGCTAAGCGGATTAGATATGCCACCTGTCCAAATGGTTTCCCATATTTCGTCAATTTGATTCTTAATTTTTCCTGTTAGCACGAGTGTTGATTCCTTGTGATTTCTTTGGGATAGAGCAGAGCGATGATATTTAAGCTCTTGAATGAAAAAACCGCTGTTAAGCGGTCTTTTAGCCCTAAAGTAGGGTTGTTATGTCGTTATTATATAGGTGAATTAGCTTTTTTGTCTGCTTAATACCCTAGTTCCAAACCACGCTCAATGCGTAATTGGTTTTGCCGTTCTCTTGATTTTTTCATAACGGCAGATAAGTTTTTAAGGTGATCAAATGACGGCTTTGTAACGCTTTCTTTTTTGGATGATTTATTATGGTTGCTCCATTTCTCAGGCTGACGGTTATTTAGCCAATATTTCTGAGCTGTTACATTTGGAGGGACTTGTTTGCGCAATTTTATGATCTTGATATTGCCATCTGAGTCAATAATAGGGCGTTCTTCTTCAATATAATGACCGCCAAGCGCTGACTGATAAAGTGAGTGCGCTATTTTGCTATCTGCTATAGTTTTACCGGCTTTCATAGACTGCCAAAAATCGGGGTATTTATGTTTCCATCTGTTTAAAGTTCTTACTGAAATATCAAAGAATTTAGCTATTTCATTATCGATCATACCTAGGAGGCATAGTTGTTTGACCTGTTTAGCAAATATTGAATGGTACAGTGACGCTGGGCGACCTTTATGGTTGTTTTTTGGCATTTTGGTTACTTTGGGTTTGCTTGTTTTTTCGTAGTTCATATTGGTTGGTGTGCAAATAATTTCACAAGGACTTAATCGTGACTGGTGCTACTTTAAAGGTAAAATAGCACTAGCCTTTTTCCTGTCGGTTAATGGTTAGGTTTTGTTAGGTGCTCGAACACTTAGCAAAGCCGCTTAAAATTCAACATCTATGTTTAAAAACTCTCCATCTTTAAAGTTCTTTTTAAGTTCCTTGTAGGTTTTTTTAAATGCTAGAAAATAATCTTTTTCTGGCTTTCCGTCGCATAGAGCATTATTAAGATCATCAAGTGCTTGTTGATGATCAAGGAATTCATAACTCCATACTTTTTTATTGTTAGTTTTCATGTTTTTACCTATTTGGTGCTGTTAATAAATCTAGCAAACGCACCTTTATTTGCTAGACATGAATATGTTTTTACAGTGCCATTTTATAAAAAGGCCAATCGCGTTTATCTTGCTTGTAAACCTGTTACTTTAATTAATGACTCAATGCTATAACCTAATAAATAATGCTTATACCGTATGGTAATATTATAAAGCTCCCCTAATAGCGGGAAGGTAAAGACCTAAAAATAGGCTGACTGACCCTAATAGTGAGAAGGTAATGCCGTATTTAGACTGTTTTCTTGCCCATTGACCCAAATAGTGGGAAGCGTTCCCCTAATAGAGGGAAGTGTTTTCAATTTATATTTCTCCTTTTACTTGTATTTTTTTTAAAGCTATCAATAAAGCGTTGATCTATTTTGTGTTTGTTTTCAGGCTTCCATAGGTTTGACGCTACGCTTGTAGAACTAACATCTAGCTTCCCGTTGCACTCATCAATGGCAAGCCAAGTGACAGCAAATAATGAACATTTATTCCGCCCACCTTGTCTTGTTTGCTCAATAAAACCGTGAGCTAGCAACTCCTTTAAAGCCTTATCTAATGCTCCTTTTGATTTCCATCCATAAAGCTCCATAATTGCTGGTGCTGCTGAAAAGTCACCATTATTTTTACCGTTGAACTGTGCTATTAGGTTATCTAATAGGTGAGCTGCGCTATGGTTTAATATTGAAGCAGGGCTAGGCGTTTTGGCTCTGAAGTTAGGTCTGAAGATATGGTGTGGTTTTGCAGCATGAGTACCACTATCTTTTCGACCTTTAAGCTTTTCGCGCTGACTTGCCATTTATTCAGTTTGCTTTAAGGGTGCTTAAAATACTTTCTCTAATCTCGGTCGCTGGCAGTTTTAACGCTTTCATACGCTCTATTTCCTCGCATGTACGCAACTCTAACCATTCAATGATTTTTAGCTGCTCAGTGGTCATTATTTCGCGATTAGTTCGTGCATTTCCGGTGGCGGCTTTGGTCATTCCTCGTTGGATGTGAGTATATAGCAGTGATGGTTTTCTTGATTCTGGTATTTCTTTAATTAATTCCAGTTTTAGCCATTCAATAGAACCATTACATATTTTGGTTGGTTCGATGACGGTTTGGCGTGTTTTTCTCCACTCGCTCAACTCGGCAATTTGCTTTTCAAATTGATCTACATATTCAATTCTAAAAACTTCAGCTTGTTCGCCAGTAAAACCAAGTACGACAACAGAGAAGTTTTTACGATCTAAAATATAATAAGTTTGCTCTTTTCCTCGGTCATCAATATATTTTGATGGCTGAATTTTCAGCCGTGAGTTTTCAACTAAATTGTTAATGCGCTGTAAAATATTTTTATGTTGCTTGCCGAAATATTCAGATACTTTTAGTGTATTGGTTGTTACATTTTTATGCTCGTTGTCGATAGCAACTAAAGATTGTTCTAATAATTGTGATTTGGTGGGTAAATTAATATTTTTCATTTGTTCAATTCCTGAATTTCAGGCAAACAACCCCTACATACATAAAATATGTTTTAGTCGTTTTATGGGTTGAAAGCCTTCTTAGTGTTAGCCAGATTTTTTATTTTTCTGATAAAAATGTTCTACAGTTGCTTTAATGTCCTGTAATTCCATTTCTATAGACTGCAATGTCATATAAGTGATTTCATCATTTAGTCGTGAACCAGTATCAAAAGCATATTTATCTTGTAATAAACTGATTGCAGAAAAGGCGCGCCCTGTAATAGCGTCAATAGCATCACTTAAATCATGCGGCTCAGGGTTATCTACTGTGTAGTTGTTTAAGCGATGAGTTAGGTTGGGTGTGTTTGGGTTCATGCTGACACCTCAATTTTAGGGGTAAGATTATTATGTGTTGGTGTTGCCTGTTCCTGTGCTTCAACCCAAGCAGTTACTTGATCTTGATACCATAGCTTTTTATTTAGGATATAAACTGGGGCAGGGAAATCTTTATCAGATTTAGATTTACGCCATAGCGTAGTAGATGATAAACCCGATTGTTTGCAAAATTCGGGGGTGGTTATTCTGTGTACTGGTTGCATTTAAATTACCTCGGTTGCTGTTAATGTTGAGATAAATAATGCGCTTTATTGTGGGGTTGAAATAGGTAGGTAGGTTAAGAAAACCTACCTACCCCAAAACACTAAAAGCGGTGGATATGTGTAAAGTTGGTAGGAGATTTTTTTATTTTTTATTTAATAACAATAGGTTAATTAGTGGGTGGGTTGTTTTGTAGGGGTCTTACTTGCCCCTCCTTTATCATTCCAATTAGCTACTTTTGATAGTTGATTTTCAATAGCCTCATTGTTTATATCACCATCATCTTTTATTAAGTCGTATTCCGATGCATGAGCTATTAGCCAGTTCATTAGATTTTGTTTTACTGTTTTGCCATTGGCACTGTATTTTTCATCTGTAGATATTGCCTCCCAAGCTCTAATGGCGGCTGCTAGTTTTGGCGCGTAATATGGACTATTTTTGTTAAAATAATCTGGTTCAGTCGTTTTGTTTTGAAAGAAAAAACCTGTGCTATAGCCTCTGCTAAGTAGCCATGCGCGCAAATCATCCACCGTTATGCTGCTTTTTTCCCAGTTAGGGTTACTTTTTACAAAATAACCATTGTTGACATGCTCATCACCCTTAGCAAGGATGTCAAAACAAGGGTTGGCATATCCTTCGAGTTCCATCATGTCAACTAAAGTCTGTGTATCGGATTGGTCAATGGGGCGTGAATCATGAATGATTTTTGCATTCAGTTTATTACTTAAAACTGCGTTTTTTAATGCTTCGTATGCTGTCTTAACTGATCTGCCATTAGTGCTATCAGTTGTTCCATGCACACCTTCAGCATTAAATCTAACAGAATTTGGGTCTACTTCAGCTATCAAGGCTGCTGCTTGAATTATTGTTAAGGTATCTGCTAGATTCCATAACGGATTAATTGAAAAGCTCATAACACTCCTGTTCAAGGTGCATTCGTTCCAGAAAGGAAACCAGTCAAGCGGGGAAGGAATCCGCCTTTTTTAGCCGCTAAGCCTAGACTGGTTAAATAATTATAGTTTATTCGCTAGTTTCTTATCCAGCGTAAACAGTTCTATTTGATGGCTTAATGCGGTAGCAAGAATAATAGCATCCGGTAGTTTTATGCGATGTTGTTGTTTTAAATTAATCGTTTTGTCTTCTATGGCGCGATTAATAGTTAGTTGGGTCATCAGCTCAAGTAATGTAGATATTATTTTAATTTCATCTTGGGTAATATTGGGAAAGCCTAACAGCTCCATTCGGGTTACTGAGCTAAAAGCACAGCTTTCTAGGTCAATTCCTTTTAGTTTTATACCTGCATCAGAATTACCCGCGACAATACCTAGAATAATATTGGTGTCTAATAAATATCTAATCCCATTCATCACGCATTTTCCTTTGTATTTCTACAGGATCACCTTTAAAAGTAGGTGAGTCTTTCAGTGCGCCAAAAAAGTCATTGAGTGTTTTAGGGGGCTTTTCTTCAGGGGCATATTGACTTAGGAATTGCTCTATAAGGTCATTGGTTGATAAGTGTGCCTGTTCTGCTACTTGATTAAGTCTAGTAGCTATGTCGTCTTTTAGTTCTAGTGTTTGCATGGCGTTAGCTCCAATAATGTTTAGACAATTCTAGCTTGCTTGTCTAATGTACGTCACGTTAGATTGTGGGTTGATGTGTAAGTTTACAAATTCGTTCCAGCGCTCTAAGGCTTCGCGTCTTTCATCAAGGTAAGAGTTTTTGTTATACACGGCATTAATCGCGCCTAATGAATGATTAAGACATTTTTCGGCTATATGCGGAGCGACATTCAACTTTTCTAAATGCGTCCTGACTGTGCGCCTAAAATCATGAGGCGTTACTTTGTCTATGGTTAGTGCGCCCGATTCAAATAGCCGACTCATGGCGCGCCCTGTCACTTTGTCGGATAGCATCCCATTGATACCGCAAAATACATAGTTGGGGTCAATGCCGTGTAATTCAGAAATTAAGTTAATGACCTCATTGGTTAAAGGAACTATCCATTCTGTATTAGTCTTAGTGTTTTCTTTGGGTATAAACCATTCTTTTTTGCTTAGATCGATATGTTGCCATTCTGCTTTTAATAGTTCGCCTGTTCTAACGCCGGTAAGCAATAGCACTTTTAAACCATTTTTAACGGGTAGGCTCATTTTAGCCGCGTTGCTGATTGCATCCCAAACTGGTTCTATTTCGTTGGCTTCTAGCCAGCGTTCGCGTTTGCTAGTTACTACGCCTAAATCTTTTTTATCTAGCGCATAAGCAGGGGAACGTTCTATATATCCACGTCCCTCAGCAAATTTGAATAATTGCTTTAATATGGCGGTTACTTTTCCTGCATGGGTTACCGCGCCACGCTTCACCACCACTTGAACGCAATTCACAACGGCAACGGTGGAAAGGGTTGCAATGTTTTTATTGCCAATGGTGGGCTTAATGTCATGTTCGATTACTTGCTTTACCGCTTCGGGGGCTCTTCGGTGTGGCAGTATTCTATCGTTATAAAATATATCGCATAACTCACTTACTGTTTTAGGTGTGTTGGTTTTTGCGGTGTGTAATTCGCCAGCATCCAGTTTTAATTTAGCAGTTTCTAATGCTTTTCGCGCGGCTGATAAAGTTAGCTGGTCGTCACCATCGCCATATCTACCAAATGTCATCATTCTGCGCTTATTGGTTTCTGGTTCTTTGTAATACCAAGTAAATGACTTCTTGCCTGAATTACCCACGCGAATACATAAGCCAGCACATGCTTTGTCAGGTACTTCGTATTGTTTTCCGCGCGGTTTTAAATGCTTAATGAAAGCATCGGTTAAGCCTTTAGGGGGTGCTATAATCTTATCTGCCATGTTGATACCTCTAATTTATCAATAATGGTTAAGCCTGATTGTGTTGGTAGCACATCAGGCTTTTTTATTTCTAACTGAAATTTCTGTATCAGTTCGTTAGTTTAAAGCTATGTGCTTTCAGTACAAGGTTCTAGCATTAAAATAGCATCGTAGAGTGGTGCATTGCTTTATAATTAATGATTTTTAGTCACTTGTAAAAACAACTTATGGATTTTCAGTCCCTAGTGTTTAAGTGAAAATTCTAGCTGAAAAACTAGCTGAAAACAGATTGTGAAATTGAGTGAAATTAGATGATAATGCTTTTTGCTAGAATGAGCAATTAATTCAGTAAGTATAGGTGTTTGAAGGGTATTTTTGATGCTTGGTGAAACAGGGTGCAAAGTGCTTTTGATACTTTGACATGGTAGGGGTCGGTGATTCGAATTCACTCGTGCCTACCATCTAAACTCTTGTTTTAGATGGTAAATATTGTTTTTTATTAGTTCTTGTAAATATTCAATATACCCATGGGTAAACTTTGGAGCGACTTTTGTTGTTTTTTCAATAACTAGGCTTTACATGAATTTAGTAAAACTTCTGAACTATCCTTGTTTATTTTTTGTAAAAATACATAATTTTCAGAAATTATGAACTCACTTTATAAGTTTGGTAGTTATTTGTAATTTATATCGATTCTAATGCTTAGATAAAAAACTTGATACCAGCATGGGCTATTCCTTTCACGAAGCTAATAGTAAAATAACAGTACTATACCCCACAAACTGGGCTTTATATTCCAAGAGGTATGAGGCAGCGTATTAGTTATTTTTAGAGTAATGAAGTGAATGATTTATACCTGAGACAAAATATTAGGTGATGCAATATGATGCTGTCAATAATCTTGTACGCCCCACTAGTTTTAGTTTGTGGTTAATCACAAATCACAAAGCTCCTCAACCTTCCTAATATGCCCCATTTTGTGGACGCCAATTTCAATCATAGCAACAATTGTCTCCGTGATAGTTAAGGTTAACTGTTTGTCATAAATATATTGATTAATTAAAACATCGTATATGGCAATATGCTCTCCAAATAGAGTTGTATCATTAAGTTCTTGCCCACCATCCATATTTCCTACACCAGCATTAGATAAGTTACTGCCTTCTTTAATAGCAAGCATGATAGCAATTCGTGAAAGTATATTAGGTGTTAAGCCTGTCTTGGTTTTTAAAAAGCGAAGTTTATCCGTTGCTTTTTTAGATAGCTTAATTCTATTAGGTATCATTTATGTGATCTCCTCTGATTTCCAAAAATAACCAGTTTCTATATCACTAGATCCTTTGGAGGCATCATAATCTAGCATAACTGAATGAGATATATGTTCTTGTAGTGATTTAAGGTAGGGTTTACCAATTTCAGTATCAGTAGATAAAATAATGACTTGATGGCTTGCATTAGGAAAGTAGTTTTCTACTAGTTTTTTTCGGTGTTTAGAATCCAGCCGAGCGAGAGGTGTATCAATAATAATGGGAAGTTTCCGGCCTGATGTTTTAGCAAGTGCATCTAGCATGGCAATTGCATATATTTGGCGCTCACCGGCTGATAGACTTTCTTTAGGTATTTCGTGACCAAAGTCATTTAGAAGTGTAACTGAAAATGTATTGGGTTCTATTTTAGCATTTATGTTGATGTCATCTTTTCTTGCTAAATTTTGAAAGGATTGAATAAACTCAGATTCAACTTTTTTTACCTTATCTATAGCTACACGCTTAGCAAATTCAGTTAGTGAGTTCTTTGCCTTATGGGCATACTCTAAAGCTCTATTATCATTACTTGAATCAATATAGTTTTCATGTAACTTATCTAAGGATCGAGCCGTTTTTATTGTTTCTCGTAAATGAGTCTTAATTTTTTCTTTTTGTTCAGCGGCCTTTACAACTAAGCCTGTATGCTCTGTTTGTGCTGAGTTTAATTCTTGTAACTTAGAGTTAAGTAAATCTTGCTCAGGTGCTCTAGCAATATTAACCCCAGAGTGGTCAATTTTTTGGTTAACTATTTTCAGTTGTGTTGCAATTTGTTTCGATTGAGCACTTTGTTTAGTTATTGCATCAGATGCAATAGGGACTATTTTTTGATGCACCGTATCTGATATGTCGTGAATAACCTTGCTATGAGATAAAGGAGTAATAAGGTCAGAAAACTCTAAGCTAATTTCTTTTTTTATAGTGCTAAAAGATTGTGGGTCAACCAGTGTTGATAGCCTATTCTCTAGTGAAGTAATATGTTGTGATAGTACTGATGCCATGCCTTTATTTTTTTTAAAGATAGCCTCAGTGTTTAGTTGGGCTAGGCAGTGATTAATAAAATCAGGGGCAATTGATAAAGGAAAGCTACCAGAAATAAGCTCCCTAAGGTGGGACTGTAGTAATTCTTTTTCAGTTGTGAAACTAGATAAGTTTTTAATTTCTTGTTCACGAGATGCTGCCCATGCACCCTTTTGAATTTAGAGAAAACAGGTTTTTACTAAAGGATAACTTAAATGACCAGCACTATATTTATTTAGGACTATTGCTTTGCTCTTCTCTAAAATACATTGAGAATAGCAGCGTATTTTCAAGTGCCTTCGAATATGCTTCATTATGTGCGATGAAAGAATACTTACCTGAATTGGCTGAGGTACACATTTTTGGGGTATCTAGTAGAAATGAAGGGCTATATACTGGGAGTCTAGAAAATAAGATTAGAAGGCTTTCTGAAGAGACAAATTACCCCGGTTAGCTCAAGACCAAATACTTTTAGATCTGGAGATAATGGCGATGGAGGAGTAGATATAGTTGCTTGGCTACCTTTTGATAAAGACACTAACTTAGATAAAAAGTTACTTTTTATAGGACAAAGTGCCTCCACTATGGAGTGGGCAAACAAGCAACATAGCGTAGAAAGGTTACATACATATTTGGATATCGAAACAACTTCTCTTAATACATTGTACGTACCTTATGATATGAGGGACTGTGATCGAAATATTAAAGAGTGGACAAGTGTAACAACAGATATTCTGTTCGATAGACATAGAATGTTTAAGCTGTTAAAACCTGAATTACTATTTTCTGGTGAACTGGGTGTAGAGTTTAAACAACTTATTCAATCTGCGGTAGAGTTTGAAGAAGGTATTTTGTGATTTTTTTAGCAGACTAAATTGTTTTGCAGAAGTTTAGCTTGACCAGAATAGTCAATAACACTTTATCCTCCTCCTTGTAATTATAGGTTTAATATTTGCACGATTTATTTCTTGTTTTTTCTACTTTTTTGTATAAAACCGAAAGCCTTTTATTTCTAAATTATTACTTTCAAGTACAGTGTGTAAGGCATCTAAACGAAGTCCGTAGCGTGTATTAGAGGGTAATAATAAAGCCATCTTTTTATCGAAACTGCACTGTTTTTTATAGTTTGGATAATTGCCTGTCAGGTAATTAGATTTAAAGTACAGTGGTTGAGGGACATATTCGTCACTAGTATCAAAAAAATCGATGTTTTGTTGAGCCAACTTCACTTTTGCACGTCCTTTTAACAAAGGCAATGGTGAATCATCAAAATTCTCATATTCCATAAAAGAAACTTTACCCGAATGGAAATGTATTTTAATTAACTGAATTTCATCTAAATCACCAAACAGTTGGTTGCCGCAACCAACATAAACTCGCAATAGGGCTGGAAGCAGCTCTATAAAGTCTTTATGAAAAATAAGCGAGTGATTATTAAGTAATACGCTAGCTGGTAATATTTCGTAAGCTTTTAGACAATTTTCTATAATGAGTTCTGTATTAGAGATTGAGTAGAGTAGCTCTCGGGAAATTTCAATTGCTGTATTATAGTTGCCGAAAAAAGCTTTAACATCACGCTGAAGCTTGTCAGGGAGTTGTATATAAGGTTTTCTTTTTTCAAATTGCGAAAGGGCGAAATAGGCTAACAGGTCTTCTTTACGATATTGCTCTGACTGTGCAAACTCATTGTCTTCAAATAGGTTATCGAGCAGGGTAAATACTTTATGATGAGAACCTGTGAATTGTTTTATTTTATCTGATTCAGAAAACTCGTCATTTGCAGGAATACGCCCCAAGGTTAAGCAAGTCTGCCAGAAATCTTTAAATAAAGCTTCATGCTCAACATAGACTAACTTAAACTTTTCTTTACTACTGGTAGCTCGTGTAGTGATTTGCTTCCAGTTATGGTGACGTGTTTGCCGACTCGCTAAAAAGAGTTGCTCTTCTAACTTATCTTTAAAAACAAAGAAAATTCCTGGCCCAACCGCAATGGCATTTTCATCAAGTGTATTCTCAATAAAGCCCTGTAATTCAGATTGAGAAAAGTATTTTTGAAAAGTATTAAGGGAGGTAATGACACCATCTTTATACGCTGTGAATTTTTGTATATGTGCATCACCAGCAATCATGGCTGAAACGACTAATAGTTTTTCAGCGAGTTCGAAGGCGAGTTGAACGGCTTCAATACGTTCTTCTCTATCTTCAATAACATTAATAACAAAGCCAATATTAATTAAATCACAAGGAAAACGATCTACTTCAGGTCGATGGGCTGGATCCCAGCCGGCGGCATCAATACCGTGTGCTTCTAATTCGCGTAAGTCATCACCTAAGCCACAACCATAATCAAATAGCGTGTACTCACCATTCAAATAATTATGTTTAGCAAGGGCTTTCACAGGAGCCGATAAGGACTGACGTTGTATCGCTGTTTTATGCCGGTCTATTATGTTATCAGCCATGGTTGATTGAGGGAGGGCGCTTAAACGGAATAAACGCCCATCAACTAAGGCATAACCATTTTGGTGAATGACCCGTTCCCATGATTTTTTAAAACCAATAATACGGCTATTTTCATATAAGCCAGCCGCTTCACCTTCTTGAGTAATACTGATGAATTCATCGTAATACTCACTATTCGGACTGATGAATAATTCTTTACGATGCAAGATGGGAGCATTTTCAGTTTTTGTATAATTTGCGACCTTTTGCGTTTTATTAACTAAATCCACGGTAATGCTGTTATGCAGTGAAGGATAAGAGTCGTTGTAAAAACCAGGGTAGTTTAAGTAGGATAATCTAAATTGCTGAGTATGCAGCTTAACGATATTCCAGTCATCCTCAGGAATCTTTAATGCATTAGCAATCAGGTGAATGAAGTCTGTTAATTCAGTAGAAATTTCTTCAAATGCACTGCGATGCAGATAGCGAGCATTCCCTACAAGCTTACCTAGCGTAACTTTCTTGATGAGTTGGTTGAAGTCATTGGCATTCATACAGTTACTCTTTCAGCAAAAAAGCTTCTTTTTTAATGTTTTTTGGGATGCGACGCTCTGAAGGTGATTGCTCTAATAGAGTGATCGCATAGTTATTTATAGGTGCAATACTGATATGAATAGGTCTATCTTTACCATAAAAATACAGTCGATCAAAAGGTAGGTTTTCTACAACCCATTTCGCAACAGTCAAAGAGTCAGTACCAACAGCATAAAAATCACAGGCAAAGCCATCACGTTTACAAATACGGTTACCCCGCGAGTTTGCTTCGTAGCCTGCATGCTGATCAAGTTGAGGAGCGATCCCTGGAGAGGGCTTCTTTTTGATTTGCAGTAATAGCTCATTAGTACAAAGACCGTATGTTAGATTGATTTGACCAAAGTTTTCAGTTATTGGCTTTAAAATAAGGTTAGCCATTTCTTTGATTACATTTAATGTACGAGGATCTTTTGCAGTATTTGCAATCAGTGTTTTAGCTTGTGTTTCACCGCATTGAGTAAAATCGCTGTATTTGAAATTTTTACTGCAGTGCTCAGGCATGAAGAAAAGAGTCTACTAATGAAAAGGAGATTATAGCTTAGAAGTATGTCAACTATTTAGCCCTAAAATTTTTTAGGGAAAGAAGTCTATGGAAATTTCCATTTTGGACTGTCTGTAGTGGTCATAAGTCAAGAGACACAATAAAAAGTACACTGAAAAGTGTCTCTTAAATCGTTTTTAATTATATGGTAGTCTGCAATTTCTATTAATCGATTTAAGAGACGTTTTCAATGAGACTTTTTGGTTATGCTCGTGTATCTACTAGCCAGCAATCATTAGATATTCAAATTAACTCACTTAAAGAAGCGGGTGTTAAAGAAAATCGTATATTTACTGACAAAGCTTCTGGCAGCAATATGGATAGAGATGGCTTGCACCTATTAAAGGTCAAAGTTGAAGAGAGTGATGTTATTTTAGTTAAAAACTAGATCGGCTAGGAAGGAATACAGCTGACATGACCCAGTTAATTCAATAATTTGATGATATAGGTGCTTCCTTACGGTTTTTAGATGATGGTATTGGTACTGAGGGGATGATGGGGCGAATGGTTATCACCATATTGTCCGTTGTTGCACAAGCTGAACGACAGAGAATCCTAGAGAGTACAAATGAGGGACGGATAGATGCCCAAGAAAAAGGTGTTAAATTTGGACGAAAGCCATCGGTAGATAGACAAAAGCTTAAACAGTTATACCAGCAAGGAGTAAGAGCTACTGATATTGCCAAGCAAATGGGTATAGGTAGGTCAACCGTATATAAAGTATTGAGAGAATGAATTATTTTTTTAGCCTAATTAGAAGAAAAGCTTCTTTTTAATATTCTGGGGGAATTACACTAAAACCTTTGCTCAGTAGCCAAGCGCGTAAATCATCGGTAGCGACTAAACTTTTTTCTAAGTTAGGGGTATTTTTTATAAAAAAATGATTGTAAGCATGTTCGTCATCATTACAAAGGCCGTCACAATGAGAGCTAAGGTTTCCGCCGATAGTTTCCATTAAGTCAAATGCAGTTTGTTCATCTGACTGGTCAATGGGTCTTGAGTCATGAATGAGTTTTCCTTTAAGTTTTCCGTTGAAAATAGCATTTTTTACTGCCTCGAATGCCGTTTTAACCGAGTGACCGCCAGCGCTGTTAGTTGAGCCATGTTCACTCTCAAAATACACACCACCATAGGCATCAAATCTTACTTCGTTGGGTTCGTAGCCTGCTATCAATGCCGTAGCTTGAGTAATAGTTAATGTATCAGCAAGTTTCCATAATGGGTCTATATAATATTCTGAATCCATAAACACTTCCGTCTAAGGTATATTCGTTCCAGCAGTGAAAATCAGTCAAGCAGGGAACGAGTCCGCCTTTCAGCCGCTAATCCTAGACTGGTCAAGTGATTATAATTTATTGGCTAGTTTTTTATCCAGCGTAAGCAGCTCTATTTGATGGCTTAATGCGGTTGCAAGAATAATGGCATCGGGTAGCTTTATGCGGTGTTGCTGTTTTAAATTAATCGTTTTGTCTTCTATGGCGTATTGAATGTTTAGTTGCCTCATCTGACTAAGTAATGAAGAGATTATTTTAATTTCAGTAGCTGATATTTCAGGAAAGCCTAACAGCTCCATTCGTGTAATTGAGCTATAAGCGCATTCATTAATAGTTACCTGTTTGCTTTTAAATAGCTCTATAACGGCTGGGCTTCGCTCATACATGCCAATAATAATATTGGTGTCTAATAAGTATTTAATCCCACTCATTGCGCATAGTCCGTTGTATTTCTACTGGATCGCCTTTAAATGCTGATATTTCAGGGAGTTCGTTAATAATATCAGTGAGTAAGGTGGGGGGCTTTTCTTCAATAATATATTTACTGATTAATTGTTCGATTAAATCACCTGCTGAGACATGCGCCTGTTCTGCTGCTTGTTTTAGCTGGGTGGCGACATCATCTTTTAGTTCTAGTGTTTGCATGGCGTTAGCTCCAATAATGTTTTAGGTGATTCTAGCTTGCTTGCCTAATGTACGTCACGTTAGATTGTGGGTTGATATGCAAGTTTACAAATTCGTTCCAGCGTTCTAAGGCTTCGCGCCTTTCATCAAGGTAAGAGTTTTTGTTATACACGACATTAATCGCGCCTAATGAATGATTAAGACATTTTTCGGCTTACATTCAACTTTTCTAAATGCGTTCTGACTGTGCGCCTAAAGTCATGAGGCATTACTTTGTCTATAGTTAGCGCGCCGGATTCAAATAGCCGACTCATGGCGCGTCCTGTCACTTTGTCGTATAGCATCCCATTAATACCGCAAAATACATAGTTAGGGATGTCCCCCCCCCCCATTATTAACGTCAGCCAAAAATAGAGAGTCATTGTTATTCCTGCAATTGCTGAGTGGGGGCGATAGTTATTGTAAGTCCATTGCCACTGCGTGGCTAATATTTGAGCCTGTTCAATATCTTCAAATAGATTTAGCTCTAACCATTCTTGCCTAGCCGTTCGATTAAATCGTTCTAGATAGGCATTCTGGTTGGGTTTTCCTGGCTGTCTGTTTATTATTTCAGTAGTTTAACGCTATTTACTAAAAATAGTACAACACAATTTACTATAAATAATACGGCATGATATACTAAAATTCATACATTGATAATTGCTTGAGAACATTGATATGGCTAGCCCTTCAGAAAAATTATCACAATCATTAGAAAGATTAAAAGCGTTACAAGACGATGGGGTTGTTGCTATTGCTTCATCGCTATTAGGAAGAACTGACAGAGAAAGGTTGCTTAAAAATGGCTTTCTTTCAGAAGTAAGTAAGGGTTGGTATATTTCTTCAAATCCCGAACTAAGAAAGGGTGACAGTACAGGATGGTACAGTTCTTACTGGGTGTTTTGTGTTGACTATCTTAATCAAAGATTTAAAAAAAACTGGATATTATCACCTGAGCAATCATTATCAATTCATGTTGGCAACTATACTGTTCCACAGCAATTGGCTGTGAAATCTCCAGATGCTTCAAATAATATAGTAAACCTTGCTCATAATACCTCTCTTCTTTATTTAAAAGAAAAAACGACTAAAAGAGATATTAAAGTAACAAATGAGGGGTTAAGAATATACTCATTGCCTGACGCTTTAATTAATAGTTCCCCACGGTTTTTTAATCAAAATCCCATCGATGTTAGAAGTGCACTTTTGAGTATTGATGGTGCTTCAGAAATTTTATCTATTCTTTTAAAAAATGGGCAGAGTGTTGTTTCTGGAAGAATCGCGGGCGCATTTAGAGAGGTAGGTAGAGGTGATATTGCGGATGAGATTAAAAGTACATTTGAATTAACAGGCTACCAGTTTAGAGAAAAAAATCCTTTCCAAGAAAAAATAAATATCTTGTCTTTTGATCGGGTGGAGTCACCCTATGTTTCAAGAATTAGGATGATGTGGCAAAGCATGAGGGAAGATGTCATTGATGATTTTAAAATAGATGAGATTGGAAGACCTAAAGACAAAGAAGGCTATTTTAAAAGAATTGAAGAGCTGTTTGTGGCAGATGCTTATAATTCACTTTCAATAGAGGGATATAAAGTCAGTGAAGATCTTATTATTAAAATAAGAGACGGATATTGGAAGCCAGAAAAAAACGAGAGCGATAGAGATCATTTAAATGCTTTAGCAGCAAAAGGTTATTTTGATGCGTTTAATAAAGTTAAGGAAAGTATTGCTAAGATTTTAGAGGGGCAAGATCAAGCTGATGTTGTTAGATCGGATCTAAATTATTGGTATCGCTCAATGTTTGCTCCAAGCGTTACAGCAGGTATCATTGAACTATCCGATTTAGCAGGATATAGATCAATTCCTGTTTATATAAGAGGGTCAATGCATTCGCCGCCAAACGCAAGTTCGGTGCGCGATGCTATGCCAGAATTATTTAGATTAATTAAGGCAGAGCCTGTTGCTTGTGTAAGGGCAATATTAGGTCACTTTATATTAGTTTATATACATCCATTTATGGATGGAAATGGTAGAACAGCTCGTTTCTTAATGAATACAATGCTTGCTTCAGGTGGATTTGAGTGGACTGTCATACCTGTTGAAAGGAGGGAGGAATATATGGCTGCTCTTGAGGATGCCAGTGTTAGATCTGATATAAAAGCATTTACAATATTAATTAGTAACCTTATTGAAATAAATGATCCAAACCTATAAAGTAAAAATGCGTTTTTTATTTACTAGAAGAGCTGTCCTTTTATTTTTAAATAATTGGGTATAACGTGGGGAAACTATACAAGTAATGACTGATATTAAATCCATATTGCAACGAGTCGATGCGCTAAAAGCAAAGCTAGACCAACATCGTGACTGGCGAAAAAGTGAAATACTTGAAGCTTTACATATTGAGTATACCTATGAGAGTAATCGTATTGAAGGCAATACTTTAACCCTGCGCGAAACCGATTTAGTGATTCATAAAGGCTTAACCGTAGGCGGTAAACCTATGAGTGAACATCTTGAGGCGATTAATCATTATGAAGCGATTCAGTTTATCCGCGATTTAATTAAATCTAATGAGGTGTTTAATCAACATAATCTATTGTCAATTCACGGCTTGATTTTGCATGGGATTGATAGAGGCAATGCAGGACGTTTTCGCCAAGTCCCCGTTATGATTAGTGGTAGCCAGCATATTCCACCACAACCGTGGCAAATTAATAAACTCATGGAAGATTATTTTTTATTTTATCAACAAAATAAAGAAGCAACTCATCCTGTTATTTTAGCGGCGGAACTCCATGAGCGCCTTGCTACCATCCACCCTTTTATTGATGGCAATGGGCGTACCGCACGATTAGTAATGAACTTAATTTTATTACAGGCCGGTTACCCTATTGCTAATATTAGTGGTAAAACCGAAGCGCGACTTGCTTACTATGGTGCGCTAGAAAAATGTAATATAGAACACGATAAAATATCCTTCCACGCCCTTATTGTTATGACTGTTATTGAGGCATTAGAACGATTATTAGCCTTATTAGGAACACCTAATGAAAATACAATTTGATACTAATTTAGATTTTTAGCAAGATGCGATTAATGCAGTGGCTGATATTTTTGAAGACAAGGAATCCCTGTAAACGAACTTTATGGTCAGTCGTGTTAGCAATTTGGGCAGGCTGATGAATAAGGAGATAGTACTTTTCGTCTAAAATATTGTCATAAATACACATATAACCTAGAATATGAGTATATACAACATTGCTAGGGTGTCTTATGCCTGCATTAAAACAATTAAAACCCAAACCAGACGCTGTTTTAGCTAAAGCATTATTAAATACTGCTGAACAGTTAGGCTTAAATCAAACTGAGTTAGCCGCCGTACTAGGTGTACATCGCACTGCTATTAGTCGCTTAAAACAAAGTCAATCACTTGACCCTTTATCTAAGCAAGGGGAAATTGCATTGTTAGTTATTCGCATTGCCCGTGCTTTATTTGCATTAACAGGTGGTGATAAAGAATGGGTTAAACATTTTATGCATACTCATAATAGTGTCACAGGCGGGGTTCCTGCGGAACAAATTAAAAGTATTCAGGGTTTAATGACAGTATTACAATTTGTTGATGCTATTCGAGGTAAGGTTTGATGGTATGGGCTGAATGCGAGGGAGATAAACAGATAACACCTTTAGCAGGAAGCCTATATCGCCTAGTAGAAAGCCAAGAACAAATTGCCACCTTAGCTTATGTTGACACTTTAGATGAGCAGGCCTTGTTGGAAGAAATGCTAGAAAACTCTAAACCGAATTATAAGGAGGATTTAAGTGATTACCATTATTTACTCTCCACCCCTTTTCGTTATCCACCTTTAAAGTGGGGGTCGCGTTTTGGTGCGGTGCATGAGCCTAGTCTTTTTTATGGTGGGATTAATATCGAAGTTACCTTAGCTGAATCGGCGTATTATCGTTTGGTTTTTTGGAATTCTATGACATCCACTCCGATAAAAAAACAGATCAAATCTGAGCA